>Ga0209086_10000679_pt1 | contig 28760 bp, 58 predicted proteins | sample M_130207_XF_Meta_FD_187312 | JGI IMG/M metagenome (GOLD analysis project Ga0209086, IMG submission 187312) | Freshwater microbial communities from Lake Montjoie, Canada to study carbon cycling - M_130207_XF_MetaG (SPAdes) (version 2) | ecosystem: Environmental > Aquatic > Freshwater > Lake... | reverse complement strand
AATCGACACCAGTGTTGGCATACCAATGTCATCCCTTGACCGAGCAGGTTTGGGGTGGGACATCACCTATGGCCTCCAGAAACAGAAAACCATCGCCCGCCTAACCTACTGGCCCGCTCGCCTACCAAACCCCATACTGCAGAGGCTGACGCAGTGATTTAAGCCAAAACTAAGCCAGCATGTTTTCGCTACCAACGCCACCCCAGGCACCGCCTGCGATTTCGCAAATGCAGTCCTCCCCTTGGTGGGAGCACTACAACGAGAGCCATTACCTTGCATAAAGCCCCTACCCTATCAGCGTAGGCAGCTATACTGCCTGAGACAGGGACTGGCAACTTACCTCGCCATGGCAGTAAACGAGCCAACGCACGGCGATATTCTCGTCCAGATCGGTGAACTTAAGGGGCAGGTTGCTACCTTAATTACGCTTGTCGGCGAAAAAAGAGATGACATTAACGCAGCATTTACCAGGATCGGTGTTTTAGAAAAAAACGCCGTTTCGCGTGAGGAACTAAATGCAGCAGAAAACAAAATTAGCGATGTCGAGAAAGACATTGCTAAATGGACTGGTATATGTCTAGCATTAACTTTTTCACTTCCTTTTATTGTGCCTTACATTACTAAGGCATTGACACACACTGAAAGCCCTTCTATCAACAGGTCTGCACCATGAACTGGGTCACTGCTGCAATGTTGGCCGGTTACATCGGCATCTGCGAATACCGCGCCCCAAGCCCCTGGGTGGCCTGTGAGAGCCGCTGGAACTGGGCTCTAGGCGTATTGGTGCCCAGTCCCATCCAAGGCGCATTGCCAGCCGCTGGGAGGCTCCTTGGGTTCGGCCAGCGCCGCCGACCTGACACCACTCCCAAGAAGGACGAACAGTCCTGAGCGGCGATACAATAACGATGCCACATCAGTTTGTTCGTTTGATTTGCGAGCAACCAACACCAAAGGGCCAAGACGGACAACCAGTCGTCTTTGACCTAGAACCAAGCGAAGCTGTAGCAAAAATTGCACAGCTAAAATTGCTTGGATGGAAAACAATTACACAAGTCATTCTTCAAGCATAACAGCCATGACTCAACCAGCGCCGAATCAAATGCAGTCTGAGTGGGGTACAAAGGTTCGTGCTTTGAACTTATCCCAGCCTGATGGCAGCACTTGTCAATCTGCCTGCATTGCAATGGCAATTGGCACAAAAGATATTTACGACATTAGGAGCCAGTTGATTCGATTAGGTGAAGCTGGCCATCCGTCGAATATGGGACAAGTTCTCAGGCGCTTCAAGGGGAAAAAGTACATCTACGATGAAAGCGCTTCTATCAATGACATGGTGACATACTTGAAAGCCGGTGAGTTCTTGATTACTCACGGCTGGTTCACTGGTAGCGGTCACGTTATCGCACTTGATGGCGTAAGGCTAAACGAGAACAATTGTTCAAGCTTTAACGTAAAAGATCCGTGGAGTGAGTTTGATGGTTTGTCCTGGAGCTACAACAAGCCAACTGTAAAATTCTTTGATGGCTTCTACAGCGATAGAATTATCTATGCCGCCTGTGTCGCCGGAACAAGTAAATGGGATGCAAACAACCGTTATCGCAGCAAGGAGATCCAAAATGTTAATCTTGGCCAAGCCTGGGTTCACCGTATTCTCCCATAGCTACACCTAAGGCTTTGAATGCTTCTTTGCCGCCCGAAAATCTCGTTATCTTTTCTCCTTCGATAACGACCCAACAGGCCGAACCGCTTTTGTCTGTGCCAACGGTGACATAGGGCATTTCGTTGTTTCGATTAGACTGAACTGACTGTGGCTGTGTCATGGCTGACCCTCTGGAGAGTTGCGGTAAGTGGTTCACGCCTCCTGAGCCCAGTCTGACCGCTCTGCTGGACCGCGAAATGGACCGGCGGAAAGCGGCCAAGCTGGGCAGGGATGAATTGAATGAATTGACAGACAAGCTTTTAGTTGACTGGTATCAACACGAAGCTACTATAAATATGCTTTTAGGTAGAGTCCGTCATCTGGAGGTAGAGCTTGTACTAGCAAAAGGGGAGCCTTTAACCGAAGAAATTAGCGCTACTCATCTGCAAATGACAAGGGATCTCCTGCAGGACAGTTTACACTGTTCCAATTTTTGATTGATCTTGTGATTACAGGAATAGACCTTTCCCCTATTCCGCGAATTGAAAGTATCTGTTCCTTCCTAAGCTTAACAAGCTTTTCTATCGTATCACAGCCTGATCGCATTAGTGCATTTTGAACTCCGGTCGGAAGGCCGATCCACTTCAATGGAGTCCTCTCTTCTTCATCCATTAGCAAGTCATTTACCTGTCGAAGCAAGTCTCTGTGCTCCCAGAACTTTTCACTTGCCGCCAACGCATCACTAAGCTTAATTGAAATCGCTTTCCAGTCTGTTGTCATGCTTCTTCTCCGGTTACGCTATATGCCCCACAACCGCGAGCCCAAGTTGAACCTTCGGATACGCACTCTGGAATGCCAAGGGTACAGCTTCCTTGGAATTCCTCTGTACCTGGCTTCCACTGAACACAGTTATAGCATTTTTGCCTGAAACTTTTAGGGTCGAGGCGGGGTAAGCTTGGTAGTACGTTATCAAACTTTATTCCAAATCTAATCTCTCTAATCATTTCACGATGGATACCTGTCAAGCGCGATATTTCGGCGTGGCTGGTAGTTAATGGATGAGAAAGAACTGCTCTCACATTTTCCTTAACTTGCTCGACTGTTAGTGCCATTTTTGTTAGATTCTCGCCAAAGTAACAGCATTTCCTTGGTCCTGATACTTTCCTTCGCCATAGGGACTATCGCAAACACTGCCTTCCATGAAGAGCGCTTGGGCAATTCCCTCATTTGCGTAGATTCTACAGTCAGCACCAGAGCTATTGCTGATCTCAAGCGTTAGAAACCCCTCCCATCCGGCTTCGCCAGGGGTTGTATTTACGATAATTCCACAGCGAGCGTAAGTGCTTTTACCAATGAATAGTGCTGTAATGTTCGATGGAAGCTTGAGCCGTTCAAGCGTTACGCCAAGTGCATAAGTGTGAGCGGGAAGAATAAAATACTGACCGAACTCGTCGATATGAAACTCTGTTGACACTAGGCAGCGATCATCAAAAGCTTTTGGATTTACAATCAGTCCAGGGACATGGTGAAAAATACGAAAATCGTGAGGCGCAAGCCTAAGGTCGTAACCATAGCTGCTGCACCCAAAACTAATAGCGGGTGCATCTATTCGCAAAAGCTCCCGAGAAATAAATCTAATCTTGCGAATCTTGTCGTACTCAAACGGAGCAATCATTCCTTCTTCCGCAAAAGAACGAATGTAGCGATCAGAAAGAAAACCAGTTTGTCGATTAGTCATGGTTTTTGAGTTGAAATAAATTGCAAATAGTAGCAAAAGATGGATCGTCAATAGCATCGGGAAACCCGAAGCTGCAACTTTCTTTGTAGTGATAGCAATTGTGGCATAACTGAGAAATGTTTCCCTGTTGAGCACCCATAGCTATAGCCTCCTGTCGAATGGAATGTTTCGATCTTGGGCCAATAAACTCACTCCAACGATGGCTGCAGCTTTCGGAAAGACATTTGTACCTACGTCGCCTGCTTCCATTTAGGTGAGGTCTTGTTTCGATTAACTTTGCTTTTCCCCCACAAACCTTGCAATGAAGTTTTTTCGGATTACCCACTAACCTCCGGCTGGGCGGCTACTTGCTCCAAATCGTCAAGACGCTTTAGGGCCTGCCGAACAAGCTCCTCGTCTTCTGCATAGGTGCCAGCGTCGTCAGAGTTGCCCTTGCAAATCTGCACAAAAGCAACATACGCCTGCTGAGCAAGTGCAGACTTCTCTTTGGGCGCGACAGGCGGCTCCGGCTGGGCGGCTGGGGGCTGGGCGGCGCCGTGCTGGCGGCCCAGGTTGTAGCAGGCGCGGAGGGCAGCGGCAGATGAGTTCGGCAAATTTGGGCGGTTGGCCCACAGGCTCCACAGATCCTCATCCGTGGCCACCGGAGCGGCCTCGGGGGTGGTGGCAGCCAGGGCGGTGCGGGCGGCTTTCATTGCGTTGTCCAGTTTCATGTAGGGATTCATACCGGCGTACTCGTCAGCAGCGGCCAGCAGCTCTTCGCATAAAGCGCGAAAGTCGGGTGTGGTCATTTTGCTTCTATGCGAAGATCAAGGAAAACTGCATCAAAAACTGAAACCTTCGGACCAGTGGTAAGTCGATTGAAGGCTGATGCTTCAAAGTAAGCTGGAACTACTGCAAATATTAAGAAAAAAGGTATGGAAATAAGTCCAATACTGATAATGGTGACAATAGCTGTTCCAACAGCTTGTGCCGCAGAGCTGTCGCTCCAGTGTTTCTTGGTCTGCATGTGCTTGTGTAAGGAAACGCAGCTACGGTTCGACTGCATGGCTATCATTGCCAATAGATTGCAAAAAGTCAAGCAAATTAAATATAAGACTTTCTTATACTTGGCTTTCCAAGCGAATCAGAAGTGAGCAACGATTGATAGCAAGTAACTCGATTTGCCGTAATTTTGTAACTCCCATACCTGTAAGCGAGGCAAGCTTTTTCCAAGACGTTGGTGGGTTGAGCATTCTTTCAGTAATAATAAACTTACTTATCTCGTCAAGATTGTTAATTGCTGTTTTCAGTGACTCAAGTTGAATTCTCTCCTCCGCATCTTCAATTGCATTGCTGGTTTGTTCATCGCATATAAAGTTAATCAATGCAACTGAGTCGTTATCCTGACCAGTAGGAGCATCAAGACTTACTTGAACCTTCGGAATGTTCATTGCAATTTCAACATCTTCAACTGATAGTTCGCAGTTTCTGGCGATTTCCTTGGCTGTTGGCGAACGCAAGTGCTTCTTTTCAAACTGTTCAATACTTTTCTTAATCTTGCTTAATGACTCCCTGACGTTGCAAGGGATTTTGATCGCAGATTCGCTGGAATGAATTCCCCTCTGTATAGCCTGCCTTATCCACCAATATGAATATGTACTCATTGCGTATCCAAGTTTAGGGTCAAACTTTTCTACAGCTCTTATGAGTCCCTTATTTCCTTCTTGTATTAAATCCATTAAGTCAAGTGTATTGCAAGAGCCAGAGTATTTTCTAGCAATGCCAATAACAAGTCTTAGATTACAGTTGACAAACTTTTGCCTCGCCCTTTTTCCGGCTTTTGCTATTTGTTTTTCTTCATCCGTATATTCGCTTTCTTCTTTATTGATACTTAGCCAAGCTTGTATCTGTGCACCTAAGCCAAGCTCCTGACTCTTGGTTAAGAGAGGGTATCTCCCGATTTCGTTGAGATACGCCTGCTCGTTCATGGTCAGCGAGGGTCCAAGGGAGAGTCCATACACCCATAATCCCACATGCCTCCCCAGACGGAAAGGTTAAGAGTTATACAATCGCCTCCATCCCTCAGCAATAAGACGACGCTGACCGTAAGAGACTGATGCCCTTGCGATTAACCTTAGATTTGCATCAATAGATGCGTTGGAATTCCAAGTGCTTTCAATAATTGAGTCGATTTCAGTATCTTCGATAAACTTAGGATCATTCTTTTGGTTCATCTTCTACAAGATCATTGAGTGAGGGCAGGCAATACTTTGGCCCCTTCAGGACTTTCCCCTTGTTGTTTCTAATTGCTCTACCACTATCATCAAGCTTTGACATATTGCTGATAAATACCCTTTGTATAGCTTCGTCAAGATCCCACCCCATGTTTTCGGCTGCTTGATAGCAGACAAAGACGAGATCAGCAAGCTCCTTTAGGGCTTCAGCTTTACTCTCTGTGCTACTTGTATCAAGCGCAAAAAGAGCTTCAAGTGTTTCGCCGTACTCCTCTTGAATGAGATGAATCTGAAGATTAAATTGCTGAGATCCTTTTTCTCGATTACTTTCAACTTCAAACGCTTGGCGCCACACGGCAGCTTGTGATTGAAGGAGTCCCATGCTTTGTTGATTGCAGGTAAAAAGAAGCCCCATGTTAAAATGGGGCTTCCAGACGATAGTAGCAAGGCTATCAGAGGTCCATGTCTTCGCTTTCGGACTGATCCTCATCGGCGCCCTCGGACTCCACAAAGGGCGACAGGATGACCCGGTTGCCTTCCACTACCACAGACACCTTGGAACCGGGCTCGTAGCCCGCCTGAGCGGTGTAGCGGACGCCAACGACACAGTTGCCGGTGCCGCCAACGGTGATCGCCTGAGCGCGGTTGCGGCGAGGGGCGTAGACACGCTTGCTCGGGGCGATGGTGATACCACGGGAAGTCTCGGCGACAACCTTGTAGTATTCCTGCGTTTGAATGTTGGTCTTCGTTTCGCCAGTTTCAGTATCAGTGATCTTGGTGAAATAACCAGCACCAAGCGCCAGCTCTTCGGCGGTTTTACCAGCCGTAGCGTTTGTATCGGTGTAAGCAAGAAGCTCTTGACCCGTCAAACGAGTACCAGACTCACGGGTTTTGGCAGACCGCTTTTTGGAGTCGGTAGCTTCGGCGATAACTTCGGACATGTTTTCGGGGGAATCGGTTTCGACGGTGGATTCGCTGGCAGTGTCAGCGGTACGGCGTTTGGTTGCCATTGGGCTTCCTTGTTGGCCTATGAAAGATAACACACTTACGGGCAGCTTGCAAGCAGTCAGCCGGAAATCGGCTTGTGTCCAGGCAGCCTGACATCATTTGCCGCCGTAACGGCGACCGCAAGAGCTGCCCAAGCGTGGCTTTTGACTCCATAAAGCGGGCCAGGGCTGCCTTTTGTGCCGACAACACCTATCGAGTCGATTAAAGATTGTCGAATGTTTGTATCTTTTGCCTTCGCTGTTCCGCAAACAAATACCTTAACGCTGTTCCTATAGATCAGTTCAACTGAAGTATTTGGGGCAAAAATGTTAACACGCTCTACAAATTTTCCAATCTCTACACATGTATTGAATACGGATGCACCAACAGCCATACCATAGGAAGCAATCATTTCTATTGCTACATGAGTAGATCCATCTATTAGTGATTCTTTGATTTTTTCATTTAGTTCATGGCCAGAATTTATTACGCGACTGCCATCCCATATCACATAGCCAGATTTTTCCGGCCCTGGATCAATCGCTAAAAGTCTCATCACTCGCCTCAGATTCCTTGTATAGCTCGATAAGCCTAGCGATCAATGCTTTCCTGTGCAAGGAGTCCAGGCGAACATGAAGCCTGTTTGCAATTTGATGAACCTGATGAACTGTTGGCCTTGAGTAAAGTTCAAGCTTGATTGTCTTTACCGACTCTTTTATTCCTTCTTTATCGCAGCATTCTATAACATCTTTGTATTTACGTCCAGGCCCAATCTGACAAAGTAGTTCAGGGTTGTGCGTATAAAGGCCTTCGGCTAAATGAAACTGCTTCCACCTTTCGTTTCTATTCTTTGCGTATTTCTTGAATATCGTAAGCCTTAGCCTTTTGTATTCAAAGTATTCTGCTGGAAAGTCGAATATATCGTCTTGGTCCCTGAGCCATTTGATAAACTTAAAGGCATACTGGCTTTGCGATTTATCCTTTACCGCCGCTTTTGTGCAATTTGCAAGAAACTGGTTGAGGTCTGGACGCTTTACCCCAAGTCCGTAGCTTGAATTGAAAAAGAAATCTTTTATCCCAGATAGCTTTACCTCTCTATTCCCAAACGTTTTATACCCAAGATATACCTCGTTACTCATTATTTTACACATAGTAACAAAGAATGGTTCTGAATATTGTCCATTGATGATGGCGCCAAGGTGTAGTCTTGCATCGGCTACAAGTCTTGCACCATAAAACTCATCAGTTCTATCATTTAACATTACTTACTTTCGTTAGCTTCCAAGTACAAGCTGCGGGCGAAGCTTTCTGCTATCAAGCTTTGCTCCCGGCTGATACTGGCTTAAGCCGTTTGGGTCTTGCTCTGTCATTGCTTTGGGAAGGCTCAATGCGACAATACAAGAAAGCCACCTATTTTACAAGGTGGCTTTCAGGTCTTGGACTCACAGGATGCCTTGACGAGGCCCACTGTCTGCGGAGACAGACTGGAACCACCTCGCTCCCTGATAAGACTCCTGATTCTGGCGTCGTTGAAGGGTAGCAATGTCAGACTTGCCATTATTGCAGCACTGCAAATACTGCACCTACATCTACCGCATGGCCCGAGCAGTAGCAACGTTGACGCTGGAGAGGCTTCCAGGCCAAGAATTACTTACTTAAAAAGGAATGTCATCATCATCTTCAGCTTTCTCCGCCTTAGGTCTTGCCGCTGGCTTCGGTGCTTGTGAATAGCTCTCTTCACCATCAAGACGTTCAGGAAAGGAAAAATCAGAAACATCCATGAAAAAGCTGGAATACTCTGTTCCATCTTTCTTGGTCTTGTTGGTAACAGCTTTTACGCTACCAGTCACAGAAACTTGTCGTCCATCCTGCATGTACTTTTCCGCAACCTCAATCTTCTTGCCATAAAAGTAGCAATTGAAAAAGTGAGACTGCTTGCCGCATTTAACACGGAGACTCAAAGCGCCACGTTTGCCGTAGTCGTTTTGTTCGACCTTTACTTCTCCTGTGACGTAGCCAGTGATTGCTACAGAAAACATGGTTGAATCAATCGTGGGAACTTGGTATTCTGAATAGAGTAATAAGCTTTCAAGCGTTCGATGAACTCTTGCGCTGCAGCTTTTAACTCTTGCTTTGACAAAACGTGAAGCTGAGGCTCACGCCAGTCGTAGCAAACGCATATTACTCCCTGCTCGATCTCATTGTCAAGCTCTCCACGCTTTACGGCGAGATTGTGCATCAGAGCGTAGGCGCCAAGTTGAACGAACGCTTCCTTGTAATGCGACTTGGCTTTAACTTTTTTTCTTTCATTTTCATGCTCGTCCAAGTCCTTGTACGATCTTACACTCTTCCAGTCCCATATTGAATATCTTGGCGGAAGAGTAGTCTTTTGCTTTTTGTCTGGTGCAGCAAAAAATAATCTTAAGTCTGCAGTACCAGCACAACCTAAATGACAAAACAACTCCTGCTCCATCAAGAAGTGATCGTGAATTTGATAATCGCCATCAACCTCTGAGCCATTCTGTTTTTTAAGATCCTCAAGCAGTGGAAATAGATAAGCAATATACTCGTGAATATTATGTGTGATAATTTCATCCATAGTTGGCGACTCAAGTTTTTTCTTTTCGTCGCTGAAAATATCAACTCCAAAAAAAGACTCTATCTCAGCATGTAAGATAGTTCCCCTTCGCTGAGAAGATTGCATTATCTCCTGCCAATCTGGCTCTTTACTTCGCCATATATCAAGTCCTTTTACTCTGTCTGGATGAAAAAGCTCTAACGTACTGCCAAGCACAGTGCTAACAGATACATATTCGTGGTCATCTTTTTCATAAAACCCGCTGTTAGGGTGTACCATTTTCATTGCTCATGGAATAATACATGCAGAGATTTGTAATGCACTTAACAAGCACTCACCGTGCTGGCAGGTTCCATCGTAAGTGTGTCCTGTTATTTGTCCGTATCCGTTGCGAAAAGATACGTCTTTTAGTGAAATCCAGATACCATTCACAAGAAAGCTTGCAAATGGAACTGGCTTCTGAAATGTACTTTGCAAGGTGTTGCCATCAATCATCACCAAAAGCCTCATTAGCAGCGTTCTCCAGTTCGTCAATAGAACTCGTTCCGCTAATCTTATCCTTTACTGGAGCCTGAATAACTTGCGTTCCTTTACTGTTTTTACCTTCGTTGAACATTTTCACATGTTCAGGACCGACAGCCTTCAGTAGTGCCGCAACCTTCAGTGCTGGAATCTCCTCAACGCTGCCCGATTCGGTAAGCGCAAGAACGGTTTTCATCCCGTACTTGGTAATTCCAAATTCGGTTAGCTTGGCCACCAGGCCAGCGGCATCTGAGATCAGTTCTTTTTCGACCGACTTTGCAACTTCTTTCACCACTGGCCTTGAAGCCTTCCTTGCAGCCTGCGGTTCTTCGTCATCGCTACCAAGTACAGCATCAAGTGCATCATGCTCAACAATCTCCATTGCAGTTACCCAAAGGTAACGGCGAAGATAAGTTTGCACTGCGCCAAGGTTTTGGATTTCGTGAGCACCTTTGAGCGCTGCACTACTCATCGGGCTACAAATTTCAATCAAGTCATCTGGATCTTCAGAATTAAAGATTGTGAGTGTCGCCTGTTCCATTCCATAGGAGATAACGCCGCAGATACCAACCTCGGAAAAGATTTCCTGAACTGTAGGCAGGAAGTCTGCAAGTTCAAAGTAGCTGTATCCTGCAAACTTGTTTTTACCAGTCTTTGTGAGCTTGCGGGACTGCAGCATGATGCGGGCTTGCATCAGTTTTTGGTGAACAGACATGCTGTGATGGGTGTTGACAAGCTGCAAGGTAGCATGACCTAGCACAAGCCGTCAAGCCTTTACCTGCAATGCCAACACGCGCCTCAACCTCTCTCAACAGGATCTTGCGAGTGACAGTAAATCTCCTGTTTGAAAAAGGTGAAAGTGTTCAGGCGATAGCAAACTTTATGCAAGGCTTCATTGACAGAAGAATGATCCAGGAGTGGTATGAGAAATATTGCGAGATAAACGGACTCGCAACTGATACAAACTCAGACAATAAGAACATGACCAGGAGGATACCAGTTGCTCCTATTGATTTTGAAAAAGTAACCTTAGATGAACTTGAAAGCAAAAAAGAATGCCACTGGGATGACTTTTAGAAAGTTTCGTTTCGCCCCAGTTTTGTTTTTTTCTTTTTGCTTTTCTTAATTTCTTTTTCAATTTCCTTCGGCTTTTGTTTTGGGTTGTTCAAGATATGGATAAAGATTTCCGCGTATCCAGGTGGTTCAAGTTCTGGGTGCAAAGTAAAAATTGCAGTCCAATCTGGTAATGGTTTGAACGGTTGCTGGTTATCTTGCATTTACTTTTAGTGATAGTAGCGGATAGGGGTTGAGCTAGGTGGCCAGCAGGAGGCCCTGGAAGGCCATTGAAACAGTTTGCCGTGGAATGACAGCGGGATGACCCTAACGGCACCTCCCTGCGGCAGCTACTGGCCTCTCATGTCGCTTTGATCTGGGTTGGGGGAGGCGAAGAGAAATCTCTCAAACTCGTAAATGCTATTTAGCTTTTGTCGCATATCTCTTGTAACCTCAATTACGGTCTTTATCTGCTGCAGATAATCAATTATATGACGCTTATTCGCTGTTGCATGTTCAACCAGTTCCGTAAGTAAAGAGATTGCAGCCTTAACGGTATTCTTGTTTGCGTAAAACTGATTAGCCGTCATTTCGTAAAATGTTTCATCATTGGCGATATGGTTGATAAGTTCAATGGCGCTGGAATGCTTTGCCATAAAAATACGAGTTACCTTAACGCATTGCCTTCTGTATGCAATCTTATCCTCATAGGGTAAAAACCTATAGTCAAAGTCATCTACAAGCGCAAAGCAAAACGAGTTACCAGCAAATCCAGATACCTGAGAACAAAGCGCATATGTCCTTTGTTCTATTTTAATCCTATCGCCAATCTTTATGTGACCAGGAGGCGAGAATGAATTTCCTACATAGCAAAGAATGAAATCATCATTCCATCTACATTTATCATCTTTGTCTCTATCGCAGACTGGACATGGAGTACGGCGTGAAGAGTGTTTCATAATTACAATGTGCTCGCTGAGTCGAGCATTGCATAATGAGGCGCAGCAAAAATTGCATTACATGTTCCTGTTGGTCCTTGTCTGTTTTTCACAATTGCATATTCATAACTCATTGGGTCAGTGCCTTTGTCGTAGTAATAAGGCCAGAAGTTCATAATTACAACGTCTGCATCTTCTTCAATTCTTCCTGATTCACGAAGGTCAGACAGTTGCGGCCTTTTATTATCTCTCATTTCAACACCACGATTGAGCTGGCAAACTGCAAGAATATCTACACCAGTCTGTAATGCAACAGTTTTCAGGCGCCTAGTTGCTTTGCCGACTGCAAGTGCCCTATTTTCACTTGAAACTTTTTCAGAGTCAAGATCAAGTAGCGTAAGGTAATCAATAACAACAAGACCAAGACTCTTATTCCTACGCTTCTCTGTTTTGATTCTTGAAACAAGCTGATCCGGTGTGACTTCATAAGTGTTGGCGAAGATCATATTAGCTGCAATTGAATCAAGGTCAATGTCGTTAATCCTTTTCGCATCACTCTTGCTTATTTCTTGTCGAATGATATGTCCGTAAGATAGTGGCACTCTTAGCTCACTTGGAAGCACATTATCATTGGCGATACAATTAAGGTAGTCAAGACAGGAAATCATTCTATCGCTAACTTCCTTTTCTGACATTTCAAGTGTATAGTACAAAACCTTTGTATCCTTGCTAGCAACATCTAAAGCGAGATTCATTGCCCATGTACTTTTGCCGCTTCCTGGACGACCTGCAACTACGATGAGCCTTCCTTTATCTGCAGACTCTGGATGACGTATTCCACCACCAAGGCAATGGTTAAGTCCTGACAACCTTGTTTTAAGTACACGCTTTAATAGCTTTGGGCCTGTCAAGATTTCTCTTGATGTAAGTAACGGATGTTGTTCTGTTTTTTGAAACCGTTGGCCTTCAAGTAATTCGGCGGCATGTACGATATTTACAAGAGCAGTTCCTGTTTCCTTTTGGTTGCATGTAGCTTTTATTAACTCTAGCGATTTCTCAAGGTGTTTCTTTACGAGCTTCCTGGAAATCTGTGATGCCCAGATTGGCATAACCTTGAACCTCCACGCATCAATATCATTTTCAATTGGGTATCCAGTAATTTCAACTACATAGCTTTCTGCTGTTGCAAGCTCACAGCCAGCAATCTTCTTAAGGCGAGACGAGAATGTAATATCATTTATCGGCGCCTGACTAAAGTTTGCAAATTCATCATGCAGGCATTTATATGCACACCTGTTAAATATATCAGAAAACATTTCTTCCGATTTAACAAGATCCATGAATTCACAAATCCAGTCATTGTTGCCAACATTAAAAGAAAAGTAATTGTATGCGACAGCAAGAAAATGTTTTTCAATTTCAATTGACGTTTCGGCTGATTCAAATAAGGCGAGGTCAAGAAGTGTCATGGTTTTGTGTGTTTGTTGTTAAACTAGGTCGTCTGCAAATGTAGCAGATATTTGCGGTAGCTGTCTAGTAGTGTTGCGTAAGTTATTACCTTGTTGATTTTTCATTCCAAATCTCTGCCAGTTTTCATAGGTGATAGATGTCCACCTTTTTTCTCCGCTCTCTGATCTTTTAATTGCTGCTTCAAGCTGAGACTTTACGGAATCTGTTCCGCCAAACTTATCTTGCTTTATTTTTAGTAGCTCATGTATTTGACCTTCAAATGCTCGCCTTGTTTTCTGTCCTCCTTTGTGCTTATTAAAGAACAAGCAGATCAGCTCAGAGATACTTTGTAGCTCACTTGGGATCGCCTCTGGGCTTGCCCCTTGCCACTTGCTCCCCCCTGAGGCCGCAGGCTGGTGGGGGGATATAGGGGGGTTTTTAGAGTTATTAGAGTAATAAGGAGTTAGTGCAAGACCTGCACTCAGGTCGCCACCCTCGCTGAGTGCTGAATCTGCACCTAGGGACTCCTCCTGGTCGCCCCTTGTCGGTGGCTCAAGGTTCCATACCTTCAATGTATAGACATTGCACGATCTCTTGCCATCAACATATTTTGAATGCTTTTCAACTAACTGCTTGTCTTGCAGTAGTTGCACCGTATCTATTATTGTTCGTTTTCCAAGTGAAGTCATCCTTGAAAGTGTTTCAAGATTTGCTTCTACAGTCGATTCATTTCTCATTCCATCAGCAAAAGCCTGAAGAACAAGAATCAGTAGCATCTCATTTCTTGAGATCCACTCTGGTTCACTGAATTGCTTTTTAAGTATCCATGTAGGGAATCCAACGAATGGATAAAAGCTTTTGAATTCACTAGCCATCTGGTGTGGTTGAGGTTGAGTTACCTTTTACTTGCTCGATAATCTCCTGACCTATTCTCATCGCCAATGCTTGTTGCTTGCAAATTCTTTTATGACCTGCATTATCACCCCTTGCAATCATGCTAAGCTTTAACGTTGCAAGGGCAATAATGCTATGTTCTATTTCCAGTGATTTACTTAGTTGCGCCTCGGTCATAATCTTGTGTATCCCCTGGAGTCCTATTGCTATCTGGATTGGGTCCAAATCTTCTTGCAATATCTCCGATGATTTCATTGATCTCAACGTCAGCGGTTGAAAGGATTTTCTTCATGTCGTAGTGAAACTTGAATTCTCTCTGATCAAGAGAATCTATTTCCTGTTCGATCCTTCCTTGCGCCACTGATCCATCAACTTCTAGTGTCATATCAATCATTAGCTTGTTGCGCTTCTCTTTTATCTCTTGCACAAGTATTTTGTGCCTGGCTTTTGTGTTGAGAATAATCTCCTTTACTCTTGTAGCTTTGTGCAAAAGTTCCTGTAGCTCGTTGTCGCTTGTCATTTTTTTTGTGTGTGTTGTGACGAATAGATCCGAGATTGCAGCAGCTTTTGTACTATTTAATTATACTCATCCCCCTCGCCAGTGTCTTCATTTTGTTTTTCGGGATTGACGAATTCTGTAATTAAGGCAGCATAGAAATGATCACGAATGCCGGATAGCGCGGCAAATTCATACTCAGCTCGCTCTGGCCCCCACTTCCCAAGCTCTCTATCTAGTGCAAGTAATTCATTCCACTCATTCCATGGTAAGTATCTTCGCTTCGCCGCCCACATTAAGTCTGAGTGTCTTAGCTTATTTGCTCTCTTTTGTTCTTTTGATGTTCTTTGTGGCTTGCCTAATGGGAAAAAGTTTGTCATAGAGAAATAGGAAGTTGCTTTCTATTGTGATCACCGGCAAGCATTTGAATGTTTTTGGTGGAAAGATGAATTTGAGGAAGAAGCCAAAAGTCGCTATCGGTCATTAAACTTTTACATTTCCAATGAGGAAAAGAAAGTTCAACTTTCTCGATCAGCTCAAACTGCATGTCACCATGCCAGCGAGCATAAACAATGTCGTGTGGGTTCAGTTGCGTTTGTGCCACGTTTCAGGAGTGTCGTGCCGCATATAAGTAGCACATCGGCTAGGCACTGTCAAGCAACTCGACTAAAAGTCATCCCACTCGCCTTCATTCTGATCATCCTTGTATTCAATTATTCGTTCTGGGAAATCACGCATTTCATATAATTTTACATTAAGCTTCCACATTGCAGATAGCAGCTCGTTTTGCTTTTTGCGAAGTATTTTAATTGTAGAATCATCTACAGATAAAAAGCTTCCCCCAAGCTTTGATAGAAGATTTTCCCCCTGCTCCGATGCTTGCTTTATTGATTCATCAAACAGTTCAACCAGCTCGCCGATAGACTTCTTTTCGTCTTCCGATGGCCTGATCCCTTGCATTTGGCTTTTGCTTGCGAATGTGCAACTCTATAGCATCTGGGTACATGGATTCAACAGCACTCAAAGCCACCGCTGCGCTCTGACAGGTCATCTGTCCCGAGACTACGGTTTCAGGCAGGGTTGCTATGAACAGAAAGCGGTCCATGGTTCCGCCGGTTTACTAGGGGTTGGCGCCACGGTATCATCTACTTAGTAAATCAGCAACACCTGTTTTGCCACAGGCGATACACAAACCGTTCAAGCATCTGATCAAGCTGGCGCCAGAGGGTTTCACGCCACGGGTACCACGGCAGAGAAGACACTCTTCAATAGCCTGGAAGGTACGTGCAATTAGATTGATGAGGATGAAGTTTTACTTTCAAGTAATCAAGGCAAATGCAAAAGTAAAGCAAAGGTGGTGGAGCAATTATTGCATTAAAAGAATTGGCGTTCCAACTGAAAAAGAGTTCCTATGCCAGGAGACTTTTTATGTTGCAAGTATGTCAACTAAGCAGGATGCTGCAAAATTTAGGTCGTATTGGTACTGGTGCAAGAGAAAGTCAATAGATATACTTGCTTGGCTTTTGAAGTTAGATGAAAGTGACTATTCATGGAAGTTGCATGTTCATCTGAGAGAGCTTATAGTGACTCGCAGGCCGATCCTTTCGGAGGTCAAGAGATATGAGGCCAAGACAGCCGAAGAAATTGCATTACAAGTATTCGGAAAGTGGAAACCTTCTGTTTACTGAGACGCAAACTAAAAGAAGATTTGCACTTTGCAAGGAAGCACTTACAAATAGTAAGAGCTACACACTGCGAATCAAGGATATTTATTCAAGCTTATTCAATGCTGAAGAGAACGCTATCCCAGAAGCCGACAAGGTTTATCTATTTACTCAGAGATACTTTGAGCTTAGTGAAATGGCGTGGGGAGGGAAGTATATTGACTACGAAGCATTTACTGCGCCAGAAGGTGCATTTTTTCCTTTTGTTCGCACAAGGTTTAGATCGCATCAACCAATCGACGAGGGCTGTATATGGATTGGAAATGTTTCTGAGTTTCCATTGATTTACGTCAGCAACAGTATCGCAAAGTGGGTATGTCCATATTCAAAGGGTGGCTTTGTTAGGACGGAACCATTTCTCCCAATGGTAGAAGCCAGGAAGATATTGCCAAGACTTATGAATAAAGTAATATACCCTGACCTTGATGCAACAGTTTTCTAGGCTTTGTAGTTTCACTTGACGTACCATTACTAAGCTGCTATAATGAACGAGTCTTCACCAGACTGTATGCAACTAACCTCGCAACAAGAAACATGCAAGATAGTTTCTTGCGTGCAAACACTTCACGAATGGATGTGCTTTGAAAGTGAAAACACTGTTAGGCACAACTGGACTGATATTGCAATCCATGATCGCAGGATTATAGATGAAATGCAACCAGGAGACACCAGGCTCTGGGTTATCTGGGAGCTTGGAAGCTTGTTTTTACCTATGTATTGCAAGCTAAGTGAAGAGTCTCAACTAAAGGAAGACTACAAGCTTACTTCAGTTGAAATTTACATGCTACGTTTTTTTAAGGAGGATCAATTTGCAACAGCCCAAACAAGAGTGCTTATGGATGCAAAAGTCAACTGTAAGTATTACTTCATTATTAAGGGCACTAACGATTACAATTCTCTTATCTGTCCAACTACTTTTCATTCTGTCGTGGATCTTGTGTTCTGCGGCAAAGCAAATCTGTTTACCTGAATCACATTTACTAATCAAATGAAAATCCAAAGCGAGTTTTACCTTGAAGAACTGCTCTGCATTATGCGGGGGATCAATCTTCAGATTGAGGAGAACGGAAGAGGTATTGTCAGTGCAAACAGAATGCACACAATTCTTTCATTCCTGACACCATGGAACAAACGTCAGCTTGACGAAAATCTGTTCAGTCTTGCAATGGAATCCATTAGACTTACCGGCGTATTAAGTAATACGCAAGCTAAGATCATGGAAAGCCAAGGGCGAGACGAAGATGGTAACTTTGTTTCGCTGGATCAAATGATGAGTGAACAGGAGGAAGATTGACTTGACATACCACTAAGAGTGGTGTATAATTAAATCACGCCAGCAAGGACTGGCTCTTGTAAATCCACAACTTTCTCACATGACACAAACAATCGGGACTACAGATTCATTTTTGACTGGCGACGAACTTAGGCATTTCGTAATTTTTCTTGAAAATTGCGATGGCAATGAATGGAACAGATTGCGGCGTGATCTCAGCATTCTTTACAAAGAAAGAACCTGCGATGCCGATTACCTTTCTAAGGCAACGTTTAGGGCTACAGAGTTTGTTCAGGTATGGAAGAGTAGGTACTGGGCAAGTTACGCCAACGACAAGGTTGGTTTTTATCATTACCAGACAAGCTTTATCGCAGCCGCTGCGGTGCAAATTGCTTACGGCGAGATGGAAGAGTTTAAACTTGGTAATTACACGCTATGAATTACTCAGCATCACTCCAGCAACTTGCAAGAACTTTGCTTTGGTGTTCTACTTGGGATGATGAAAACCTTGACAAAGATTACTCAATCAACCAAATTGATTCAGCTTGCTTAGTTAAGCTTGAATCAGAGTTTCAAGAGTTTGTCACGTCTGCTATTGCTGCAGTCAAGGATAAGCGTGGTTACTGCGCCGATCTCTCAAGATATTTTCTTGGCATGAGCAGTCTGAGGAGTTTCCAATTGGAGCATGATTACATTCTCACCAGGAATCATCATGGCGCCGGTTTCTGGGATGGAGACTGGGATAAGTCTGTTGGTGAAATTCTCACCACAGTTGCTCGCTTGCATTCAGAGATTGAAGCTTATGTTGGCGACGACAACCTTATTTACTTCTGACACCATTGCAAGTAAAAAATGTTAAACGATTCTGAGTTTTTTGCGACTGTTTGTGCGGTGGAAACCTACGGGGGGTCTTTCTACAGAGCCCTTGGTGCTGCTCTTCGCCACGCAGATCGGACAAATCGTGAAAGAATTCTGGCTGCTTTCCCAGAGATTGCCCAGAACTATGGCCCAGGTACTTCCCTTTACATACAAGCGGAGATCAGCAATGTCTAAGAGCGTTTTTAATTATGAAATCGAATCCACTCTTGCTCGGGATGAAGGCGAATGGATTGTTACGTTTGCACCTTACTGGGATTCAGAATTAAAGGCAAGGGTGCCAGAATCACAGCAAACAGGGCGTGGAATCATTGATCTTATGGATCACATTGTTTACGCCTATCAAAACAACATAGGCATTGAGATTAGTTTTGACTTTGATCCGACGCCACAGTTCCTGTACGACAACACTGGAGGCGAGCCTGCACTTTCTGCTGACGAAAGATGGCAGCGCGACTTTGAAGAAAAGCGAAGGCTTACTGCATAGTCCATGGTTATCTAGTATAAAGCTATGGCATTAAACAAAAAAGAAAAACTTGCACTTCTCGCCGCTATTTCTTTTATGCACAACTTTGGGAAATACTACGTTCCTATGGTTGAAAACGGTACACAGGAAGAAAACGAAAAAGCCTGGAAGGAGGCCAGGGTTGTTTACAGGGATCTTCACGCACGAATCAAGAAAACGCTGGAGACTGATTGACCGGGGCAATTTATTCGTGAGCGGCCTCTCTGTGCCGCTCCACGCCCCTTCTTTCCTGTCGCCGACAGATTCTCCCTGCTCCATGGATACGCCGCTCCCAGGGCTTCCTGGCGGGCAGTCCGTACTTACTTAATTGCCCTTAAGTTAACTGTTTCAAATGAGTTCAAAAAGCTATTCGCTACGAGTTGCGGATATTATGGCAGCAGAGTATTTGCAAAACAGCAAGTATTACGCAAGCAAATGGGTTGTAACAAAGGGTGGTTTCATAGCTTGCTCAATGTGCTGTTACGCTTTTAGGGAGAGGTTTGCGCTGTTAGGTGCATGGACTATTATTGATGGAGGAACAAACAATGATGTTAAAAACGCTTTCTGCAGTGTTTGCAAGTGCGAGATTCCTCCAGCTAAACCAGTTAAAATCTTTGCAGCCGAAAAGTCTTTGACTTGACATAGCATTGAATAAGTGCTATAATGTTGTCATGCGGGAGAGAGAGTAATCACTTTCTCGCAGTTCTTTTACCACAAACACAAATTAAAAACGGAGTTACTTAATGACCATTGATTGGGACGAAATGGCTATGGAAGCACACTTGTTTCCTTGGCTTGATTCAGATTGCATGGGAGATTCGACAACTGAAGAGTTTTTGTTTGATATTGAAGATGAAGAAGACGAGGATGACAATGAAAGTTAAAGTTCGCCATGAGTTTACTGGTTCCATGAGGTTTAGACTTACATTTACTTTACCTCGCATCGGTCACTGTGTTGAATACATCAGGGCAGAGACTTGGACAAGAACTCAATCAGTGGAAGCCCTTGACATGCTGCAACACGTTTACGGCATATCAAGGCAAAATGTTCGTTTCATCCATCACTAACACCATGAAAATTTACAAGTTACAGACTAAGGAGCACGAAGAGTATGGAGGACTGGGCGTAATAGTAGATACTGGAAGACCTTACTTTGAGCCACTTAATGGAACGGTTGTAGCACATGATATTATTGAGCACACTGTAAAGCCTCATCTTTGTTCCGTGACCGATGAGTTATTAGCTTTGGGAGGGATTATGGCTGGAAGGGTTGAGCATGGTTGGGCTCATTATGGGGGTGCGTGGAGAAGTATAAGCAGCGATGATGTTGCAGTTGAAGTGGCAAGACTTGCGGAGAACTGCTTTCATGGTCAAGGATATTTCTGCAAAAAAGAAGTTAGCAGTTACTTAAAAGATAAAGAAATTGAGCAGGAAATCAGAATAGCTGTTGCCTCTGGAATTAGAGAAGCAGAATCAGAAGTCAAAGCGGATCTTGATTATGACGTAAATTCCGCTACTGCTTGGATCTGTAAAGGTTACCAGGCTTACAAAAAACGTTTTAGGGGTTTAGATGGTTACTCAATCGCAAATCATCTTTTTGATGAGATTGCAGGTTGCTGCGCTAAGTTAATCGCAGATGGAGACGAGGACCGTACTGCATTTTTACATGTAGAGTTTAACAGTTACAGATGCTTCCTGCGTGATGACTTTCTCTAAAGTCATTGCGTTTGTTACACCTAAAAAACTGGAAAGACTGATGATTTTTACAACAGCGCAACAGGTTGAAGATTACATTGCAACTCTTGATCCAAGAGAGTGCAGGCTTCAGCCGCATTACAGTGCAAGTTATCTTTGGATTGTCTATCATCCAAAGTCTTTTGGTCGGCTAGGCTTTGGGTTTACTTCTGATATTTCACTTCTTACTTGGGCAAACTCTGCATTTTCAGGAGAAAATCAATGACACTTCATCTTAAATTTCTTGCAATCGAAGAGGACTTGTACCTTTGGGCCTGTCGAGATTCAGGTGAAATACTTCACAGACGTGGCTGTTATGAATTAGGCTGGGAGCCTTGGAGTTGCTTGCCAAATGGCGAAGAAACTTATGCCATTTACTTTAGATTTGGCAGCAACGTTGCTAAATCAATTCAGGCGGTTACGGTTTCTGAATTTTATCAGTTGCCGATTCCAGAGGTTCCGAAAGCAATAATTAAACATCCAGTGCCTATGGACTTAATTCATCGTCGCTGTTTGACTTGACATACCACTAAAAGTGGTGTATAATCAACACAAGCGAGCAAGGAGTATTTACTTTCTCGCCTTTACTTTACTTACTCACTCGCAAACTTTTCAAATGGACCAACAGATTAAACAGCTTTGGGTTGGGGCTCTTCGATCTAAAGAGTACAAGCAAGGACAGAATTGGCTTAAGAAGGGTGACGATTTTTGTTGCTTAGGAGTTTTGTGTGATCTTTACTTAAGTGAGAACAGCAGGGAATGGAAGGCAAGAGACGACGAAGAAGAACCAAGTGAAATTTACGACGAAGATGAATACCTGCAATTGACGTACAGTTATGATTCCTTTGACGAGTTCTCTGTTGATAACAATACGGAGATGTTACCCAAGTCTGTCGCTAAATGGGCCGGAATAAATGAAGATACTGTTTACTGTGACGGATGTGTTTCTGTAAGGGGTGAGACTCTTACTGGACTCAACGATAGTGGGCATTCTTTTGATGAGATTGCCTCTATCATTGAAGAATGCCTTTAATTTAATCCAAAACAATCAAACTTTCACATGAACAAGCAAATTAAGAAACAGTGGGTCGAGGCTCTTCGATCTGAAGAGTACAAGCAAGGACAAGAGTGTTTACACAATCCCAGCGATAACACTTTCTGTTGCTTGGGAGTTTTGTGTGATCTTTACGTTAAAGATCATCCAGACATTACTTGGGAAGAATCGCTGGAATGCAATGGATTAAATGATACATTAAATGGCGGCTATCTAATTAGGGAATTTGATGGCGGAAGGTTGATCAATGGTTGCATGGGGTATTTACCGAACGAGGTTGTTAAGTGGGCGGAAATTAAAGAGCCCGTGGAAGTGTTTGGAGATGTAATAGTCAAAAGATACAACGGTGAACATGTTTCACTGACAACGCTGAATGACATTGGCGTACCATTTACACTTATATCCGAATACATTGAGCACAACATGATTCATCAGGAAGACGAAGACGAAGACTTGCAGGAAGATTCCCTTGAAGATAACGATGAACAGTCGCTTGAATACTTCAATCGCTACATTGCTGGTGATCGCTGATTCTTTCACTTGACACAGCACTAAATAAGTGCTATAATACTGTCATGCGGCGAGAGGTGTAACTACTTTTCGTCGCAGACTTTGTTCCCAACTTTCTTCCACAACTTTCACAAAATGGAAACTTACTCTGGCATTGATTACGGACGAGGAATGACAAACATTAACACTGATACCGGAATTCGGTACGGTGTTATTCATGGCAACGAACTTGGAGAGTTTGCTTGGAGTGAAATTCAAGCAAATGGCGTAGATGTAGACTACGAAAATGCAAGAGATGAACTTCTTTCTTCCTTGGCTCATGCTGTTAAGTCAGTGCTGGAAGATTACTCCACGCATTTTGATGCGAATGAGATAGCCGAAGAGATTGTTGATAACTTAGACATTGACTATCAAAACACTGGTGATTGCACAAGATACCATTACGAAGAGGAGGGAGAGATGGGAGTAACATTCGATGTTGCCTCAGGCGGTGACATTTTTGTTACCGATTCAAAGTTCTATACACTCTGCAGTTTCTGCAGTCCTTGCGCTCCCGGCGCTGGTTATCTGCTTACTCCTGGCAGCATCAAGACTTACTGCTTGGGGCCAGACTGGTTTGATAAAGGCGCCATGCCTTACAAGTGCTTCAGAGTCTCCGATGATTCAGAGGTAACAGAATGAAAGCGCAAGATATTTCAGACTGCATGGATTGCAGTTTGTTTGAGGCCAACCTTGCCTTGCTAATTATGCGAGGTAGGGTTGACCCACTTTCTCATCCACGCAGATTCCCAGTAACCTGCGAGTGGGTTAACGCTTGCTACAACAGTCCCCGTGCTTCAGAGATTAAACTCTGTGCATTGGATGAGTTGCTTCGTACTTACGGAGTGGAGCCTATCAACGATGAAAACACATACGTTGATAGCTTTTACGGAAACATTATTGCAACCTATCTGAATACTGGTTGCGCATATGCAACGACAATTCTCCTCGATCACGTTCACAGTCGCTGGAGATTAACAAGCTGGGGAGACTTTTACGAGTCTCGCGTCAGTATTTAAACCATCAATTTACCCAAACTCACTCAAACTCATCATGGCTTGCGATTGGAATCCACCTGTTATGTCATTGTTAAGCCATCTTCAAGAAGATGGACTTCGTTTACTTGCAGTAAACGATGGTTGCGAGAAATGGTTTCATATTGATAGGAGCCTGTCCAGTCTTAGGCAAATACAATTTGCCGCTGAGGTAATTACTTCAGTGGACTACTCTCACGTTGTTGTTAGCGACGGCAATGCTACGGCTACCCTATTCGTTGTTCTCGGTAATGAGCCGGAAGAGTTAGTTGCTGACATAGCGTCAAAATCTGATTCTTTAATGGACAGGATTGATGACGTTGTTTCACTCTTTTCTAACTTTTGGGAGGGCAAGCCCTGCCCTACTGTTTAGTTTCAATCACTAGCTTCAACCCTTCAACCACAAACCGGAGATTTACCATGCCTACAACAAAAACAGTCACTTACACGCTTTACAAGTTTGACGAGCTATCAGAGGAAGCTCAGGACAAGGTACTTAACGATCACTGGGACTTTAATGTTGACCATGATTGGTGGGAGCACGTTCTTGAAGATGCAGCCACAGTTGGCCTAGAGATTGCTGAATTTGACATTGATCACAATACAATTAAAGGAAGTTTGACGGAAAACTTTCTGGAATCTTGCAAGTTAGTCAGGACTAATCATGGCGTTAGCTGCGAAACTTTCAAGACGGCAAAAGCATACCTAGTCGAATACATAGAAGAATTCAAGAAATGGATGAAGAAGGAGAAAGATAGTTCAGAGAATGACTGCGGCTGTGATCACTGGAAGACAAAGGACTGGCTTGCAGAGTTTAAGTACGTCGAAGAGGCAGACGAAGTAGAAAGAAACTATAAACTTGCTTTGCTTGAAGACTATCTTGTAATACTAAAAAAGGAGTACCACCATCAAACTTCCCGCGAACAGATCATTGAGTCCATTTGCGACAATGATTACGACTTCAACGAAGACGGCCTACGGTTCTGATCAGTTCACTTCAATTCATTCCACCACGGAGATTCACAATGCCTGAAATCATTCTTGATCAAGACGACATTTACTGCGCCAGGATTGATAGGCAGTCAGTCATTGACGAGCTTGGAGATCCAATCAAAGTTAGATACACTGAGATGGCAAATGACGAAGACTGCAGATTTCTTAGTGATGTACCAAAGGAGAAGCTTCTTCAATGGATGAATAAAGACTACAATCTTAATCGTTGGGGATACGATGAGATTAGGTATGAATACGTCGAAGCATTTAGCTATAGTACCGCTGCAGAAGAGAACGATTTAGCAGGGGAAATAGATTTCACTATCTATTGCCAAAGTGGATACAATGATGCCTACTGGTCGAGAGATAGTTATGTAGCAATTGACGATGAGCTTTACTTTATTGATTCAGGCGGCATTGCAGATACAGATTTCTTTCAGTGGCGCATTGGTTACTGGCTTGGACGATTTGACTTTCTGGAAGATTCAGAGTTGCTAGAAGTATCAGAAAAACTTAGCGCAGGTTACAGCAATAGTCCCTCTTATGAATTGGACAAAGTATTGCGTCCTCGTGGTTCTGGTTCAAGACCGGCTTGGTCGAAAAAGCGCAATTGCTTTGTTGGCAGACTGAAAGAGTTTAAATATCCAATCGAGATTCATCCATCGCTTTATTGATTCACTTGACATACCACTGAATATGTGGTACAATTAACTCATGCGGGGGAAAGACTAGCAACTTCCCCTCGCAGACTTTCTTTACTCACAAACAAACATTCCTGTCACGCCATGTTTACTTCGGATTCACTTCTCGCCAAGGAAGTTGCAACACGCAACTTAGTCAATGAAACTGCCAATGAAATTCAGGTAGAGATTCAGTCACTGTTACTGCCGTTAGTTGGCAAAAAGATCATCAAAGTTACTCCATACAGAACTGCAACAAAGAAACTCAAGGAGCTTCTTGCTCCTATTCAGGAAAGGTTGCGCAAAAACAAATTTAGACTTGTTTTTGAGTGGGGCTATGGGCACACAGTTTACGCTGTCCTGGACACAACTTACCAATCAGGTGAGTACAGTTGCAACTACGTCAAGAGGGACATTTACATATGTTCTCTCGATAACGACACTCTTAAAAGCGAGTGGCGAGAAACGGAGCCTGGTCGCACTGATTACACTGTAGAAGAGATCACCAAGACAAGAGAAGAGATTAAGCATCTAGAGGCCAAGGTCAGTGCTCTCAAGTCTCAGATTCGGGAATTTACCCGATAGTCCACGGTTTACAGTTTTATTTACAACAAATGACAGACGTTAACGATCAAGTTATTGAAATTGTTCGCGGCTCTGTCGCATACAAACACGCTATAAAGTCAAGGGATCACGAAAACTTTGTTGATACTGACACTCAACAATGGGATTCCTTGACTGGAAACATCTACGCTTTACTTAGGCGCAACGGTAAGAAGATGGTTACTCAGTCAGAGTTGCTTTCTATGGCAAAGTCTGCTGCTAAGCAACTTCTTATTCAGGAAAACAAGTACAAAGGAGGTCGTTCTTTCACTTGACACACCACTAAAAATGGTGTATAATGTATGTATGCGGAGGAGGGTGTAACTACTTTACTCCGCAGACTTTGTTTTCTAACTTTCTTTCACACAATGGAAACTTCCGCCCCCAATCTTGGCCGCGCTTACATGGCGGTTGATGATGTTATCGAAAAGTTCGACTTTTCCCGCGTCGAAAAAGTCATGGATGCACTCGACTGGAAATGGATGATTCATTTCAGCAATGAGTTTCGCCGTCCTACGGTTGACGAAATGAGGATTCAGATTCACGTTCTCTTTAATAGTTCCATCTCCTGGATGGATCGTGTTGATAAAGCTACCAGCGGCAGCGGTGGCTTTAACACCACATGTGAAAAGTGTAAAGACTCTTCCTTCGGTTACAAGCTAACTATTGAGTTTACCGCAGTTAGCTGCGCGGTTTACGTTTAATTATCAACCACAAATTTTCCTGACATGAGATTCCGCGCACCGCTTCTTAATCAAAACGGCGACATTGATAACGACGTTTGGCAGTTGCTTTCAAATCGGCAGGTTGCCAAGCTCTATGATTGGGCTTGCACAAAAGATGTAACTCTGCAAAAGTTGCTTCGAGAGTCAAGGTACATGGCCCAACAGATTGGCTACAGTCACGAAGTGATGCTTGAAGGAACGCACTTTGTTTCTGGTTACTATGGTTGCATCATGCCAGACGGAAGTGTTCATGCATGGTGACTTTTGAAGGCTGCTTACGAAACAAAAATTAACCACAAACTTTTCCTGACATGGCACACTGTTACATCCTTGTTCGGGTAGACATTCCCGAAGGCGAAGATCCGTTTGCAGTTATTGAGCATTGTGATCTTTCGATTTCCGTTGATCAAACAAGTTTGCGATACTGCGACGACGAATCTTGGGGCAATCTTTATCTGGACGAAGAGGGCAATCTTTATCTGGACACAGAGATCAAACACGTTTACGATCAAAACGACAAACCGCTTTTCTGACATGGACAGATCAATTCTTCAGTTGTCACTTGGCTTTGACAATCTTTTGTTTGTTGCCGCTGATGGTTCCATTTGCAAGGTTGCAGGTGGATACTTTGTAGACGGTGCATGTTGCACAGAGGAAGACGATGATGACTTCGACTCTGGCAACGATTCAGTTATTGTTTGCGCGGCAAAGCGTCTTTGTGAAAACGATGGCGCGATGACGGCGGAACAATTCATCCTTGTACCTGAGGGCTAACGTGGCTATTCTTTCTTCAACGACTATTAGACTTGCTCTGATTGATTACAGGGCACAACTTATCAGCCTTGAGTCAAAATTTCCCGACACTTACGGGAACGGCAAGCATCACCACCAAAGCATCTACGACATAGATGCTGCGTTGATGGAGATTGAGGGAAACTACACTCAGGTTTCCCTTACTGCATACACCTGCAACCCAAACAAATGAAAACTTTCACACTCGCCTCAGGTAGAAAGATTGAAAAAGATGCTTCTTTCTGCGTTGCAGTTAAATGCAATGGCAGATGGAATCATCAATGGTTTAAGTCGCGCCATGGCGCAGATAATGAGATGAAGCGGCTTCGTAGTTACTCTGCAGATACGGTCGCTTACTACGGCATTGAGTCATACAGGCTCATCAAGCCTGAGGAGATCAGTTCCTAGCCTCCAGAGATTCACCAGCCCCCTCCAGTTGCTCCTGGAAGGGGCTTTCTTTGTGCTTGGCTAGGGATAGGCGCGGGAGATGGTTGAGGCGCCTTCAGGGCGATTCCTGGGGCCATTGAAGAAAGCTGGCGATTCAGGTTGGATTCATGCACTTTCACAGTTACCTTTCATAAAGCAACTCCATAAAGAAACTCCGATGGCAAAGATCCCAACGACAGAACATTTTAGTTTGGCTGAAGTTGAACGTAGGCTGAAAGGCGCAAAGGAACACTTACAAAGATTCAAGACCCAACGTATTCTTTTCTTGGCGCCGAAAGATAAAGTTCTTCCTTTCATTGAACTGGAAGGCTACAACTGCTTGAACGAGTACAACTTTGTAGATTCAGTTTCCTTAACTGAAGAGCTTGTTCGGAAGTGCATTAAAGATAACCGATCACTCTTTGTTGGCGATGAGTTTGAGTTTTTCAGTGTGCATGATTATGCAGTTGAGTTTTACGATCAACTTAAGACGCTGTTCTCCTGTACTTCAATGTGCTTTGTAAATAAGCATAATGAGATTGACTTTAAGAATGTAGTTTGTTTGGGGAGCTTACATCATGCGCCACGGATTCTTTATCGAGCAGGTGGAAAGACAACTTTCCTGTTTGATAAGCTGGCCAGTTATGATGACCTGCAGTAAGTTAAGCTTGAAATCAATCAGACTTTGACTTGACATACCACTGTAAATGGTGTATAATGTATGTATGCAGCGGGAGGTGTAACAACTTTCCTGCTGTTAGTTAAAACCGCAACTTTCTTTCCAATGGCTACCAACTTTACCCAAGCAGTTTTTATTCCGACAACAGTTAACCATGACAATTCAGAGTGGGCAACAGCCCACGCTCACTCAATTGAGCTTGCCCTTAAAAAAGCAGGGGCTTCTCACTTATGGTTTCTTACGTCAGACGCCGTAAAAGATGGCTTGACTACCATAGATACGACTAACGACTATACCCTAAAAAGGGGTGCAACTAAGATAACCGTTTGCAAAACGGAAAGTGACATGTTTTGCTGCATGATAAAACACCAAAATGGAGAGATAGTCCTCCTGGAAATGTTCATGGATTGGCTTACAATCCTTGAAACAGCACTTAAGCTTTGGTAATTGCTTGTCCTGAGGTAAGACTTAAACTGCCTCGCTCACCACTCACTTGCAACTTTCTTTCCAATGAAAGACTTTCTTTTCTCATTTTCAGCTGCTTTTGCTTGCTTTAGTTTGGCCGGAGTTGTGGCCTACGGGGTTTCTTATCCCCTAAACGACGC
>Ga0209086_10000677_pt1 | contig 28865 bp, 27 predicted proteins | sample M_130207_XF_Meta_FD_187312 | JGI IMG/M metagenome (GOLD analysis project Ga0209086, IMG submission 187312) | Freshwater microbial communities from Lake Montjoie, Canada to study carbon cycling - M_130207_XF_MetaG (SPAdes) (version 2) | ecosystem: Environmental > Aquatic > Freshwater > Lake... | reverse complement strand
CCGCCTGTGTGGACGGAGCGCCTCGGCTCGCGTCACATTCGGTTCAGGACCTCTTGCCGCTTCTCAGCGAACTGTTCCTGGGTGATGAGCCCTTGGTCGAGCGAGTCAGTGAACGCAACCAAGCTCGTGGCTCCGAGTGCGACAAGGATCACTGCGGCAAGCAATGCAAACAGCGCGATAGGGAGATTCGTACCGATTGAAAGTCGAAGCAGTGCGCGCATCACTCCATCACGCACCTGAAACATCGCTTCCCCCACAAGTTAAAGCGCCCACCAGGCACGCTTCCTCGGTTTCAACACTACCATCCAAGTCACCATTCAGACCCTGTTAATTCAGCTATCTCCTGGCCATCAATCACGCACAAAAGAAGATTCTACTGGCAACCCCAAGGGGTGACTCCTCCCGATTCCCGCGTCAACTCCACACGAAAAAAACGCCTTGCCCGAACATGGGCAAAGCGTTTTTGGTGGAGGTGCCGGGAATCGAACCCGGGTCCTTCGGTACCGGAGCAGAGCTTCTCCGGGCGCAGCCTGCTGCGCTTTTCTTAGCCCCGACGATCACACAGGCAAGTCGTTGACAGGCTCAGTCACTGTTTGATGTCCCTCACCACTGCGTGACCCAGCGGTGAAGTTGAGCTTCCTAGCGACGCCAGATTCCGAGCCGGAAGCACTCTCGGGCTGACGGGCTTACTTAGAGCTCTCGCCTAGGCGGCGAGTGCGAAGCCAGTGCGCGTGTTATCGGCACTTATTGGTTTACGGCACATGGTTCACGAGATCAGTACCGAATTCCTCGGCCCGCTTCCTCTGAATCGACATCCGAAGTCGAAACCGTTCACCCCCCTGTTTAGTTATGCCCCCATGGTACGCCACGCGTCAGACATCTCCTTCGCGCGCACGATCACGCTTCACCTAGGGATGACTCTCAGGCGCGCGGGTTGCTCTTTCGCGCATCACTAATGGCGCGAGCAGTTTCCCGCGTAGCCTGACGTTCAGCCAAGGCCTGACGCTTGTCATGAATCTTCTTACCTCGAGCCACACCAATTTCAACCTTGGCTTTGCCGTCCTTGAAGTACAGGGACAGCGGCACAATCGTGAAGCCCTTTTCCTTGGTCTTTTGAATCAACTTGTCAATCTCGTGGCCGTGCAAAAGGAGTTTGCGGGGGCGTCGAGGTTCGTGGTTGTTCCACGTGCCTTCGGTGTATTCCGCGATATGTACGCCGTGCAACCAGACTTCGCCATCCTTGATCGCGGCATAACCATCAATGAGCGAAGCGCGCCCGGCTCGCAAAGATTTCACTTCAGTGCCGGTCAACATCATGCCGGCCTCAAAAGTGTCCTCGATGGCGTACTCGTAGCGAGCCTTTTTGTTTGAGGCGATGAGTTTGCGGCCCTGTTCCTTGGCCATTAGACGCGCAAATACTTCCGCAGCGTGAGGAAGGACACCAAAGCTGACAGTCCCGCGCCCAGGAGAATCAGGATCGGAACCACAGTGAAGACCGAGCCCCAGCCAATGAAAGTGGTGAACTTAAAGCTCTCGGCTAACCGCTGATCAACGAAGAAATACTTCACCGCAACGAGTCCTATCGAAGCGATTACCGCTCCTACGAGCCCGGCTAGTGCGCCTTCGAGCAAGAAGGGCAACTGGATATAGAAGTTGGATGCCCCAACGAGGCGCATGATCCCGGTTTCGCGACGACGACTGAACGCAGCCACGCGAATGGTGTTCCAGATCAACAATGCAGCAGCCAAAAGTTGGAAGCACGCGATCACGAGCGCAAAAACTTGCAATCCATTGAGCAACTTAAAGAACCGATCGAGCAGCGCGCGTTGATCCTGCACTTGCTCCACGCCAGGACGACCCTCAATAGCGCTGGCCACGATGACGTACTGCGTCGGATCCTTGAGCTTGATTCGATACGACTCGGGCAAAGCATCAGCAGTCACGTTATTGGCGATAGCCGAATCCTTGAACTGCTCCTTAAAGCGTGTGAATGCTTCTTGCTTGCTTTCGTAGAAGACGGTCTCGACCTGTGGCAACGACTTGAGGTCCTTGCCTAATTGTGACCGCTGAGCTGCTGTGATGTTTTGGGCGCGACCGCTAGTGGGATCAATGCATGGCGAAGCATCGCTTTGATCGCTACACAAAAAGACCGATACCTCAACTTTGTCGTACCAAAAGTCCTTCATCGTGCTGACCTGAGCGCGCATCAACAACCCGGCACCAAACAACGCCAAAGAGATCGCGACGGTAACAACCACAGCGATGGTCATCGTGAGGTTTCGGCGAAGGCCGATGGCCACCTCAGAGACTACGAATTGGGCGCGCATGAGTTCCTTACGAGTTGTTGGGACGGTTCAGATCAACGGGCATAGCCGTAGACGCCACGGGATTGGTCACGAACCAGATGTCCACCATCAAGTTCAATCACACGTTTACGCATCTGGTCAACGATGGCCGCGTCGTGAGTAGCCATGATGACTGTGGTGCCTGTTCGATTAATTCGATCAAGCAACTTCATAATTCCCACACTGGTGTTGGGGTCAAGGTTTCCCGTCGGTTCGTCAGCAATCAACAACATGGGCTTGTTCACGAATGCGCGCGCAATGGCAACGCGCTGTTGCTCGCCGCCAGAGAGTTCGTCCGGGCGGCGATCTTCCTTGCCTGCCAAGCCCACGAGCTCGAGCACCTCAGGAACTACTTTGGCGATCTGGTGCTCGGGGCGACCGATGACTTCCAGTGCAAAGGCCACGTTCTCCGCGACCGTCTTATTAGGAAGCAAGCGGAAGTCTTGGAACACCGTTCCCACCTGTCGCCGAAGGACCGGAATCTTCCACTGACTCAAGCGTGAGAGGTCCTTACCCAGGACATGAATGCGACCATCGGAGGTCTTTTCCTCACGAAGGACGAGCTTCAAGAAAGTGGACTTTCCTGACCCAGAGGTTCCTACTAAGAAGACAAACTCGCCTTTTTCAATCTCCAGCGAGACATCGTCCAGCGCCGGCCGCGTCTGGCCGGGGTAGATCTTGGTGACGTCATCAAAGCGAATCACAGGCACATCCTCGGGGAAGTGAGTCAGGGGTTCACTTTATGCCGATTCGCTGACCGAGGCACGCACGGCACGCCTGAGCACCATTTTGCTAGCCCAGTTCGGCGAGAATGCGCTCGAAATCTCCACCGGCGCGGGCGTCGAGCAGGCGTTGGGTAGCCAATTGAGCCCATTCTTGCCACATAGGCGCGTGTGCACCGGGGTCTGTGGCCATGGCCACCCACACGGCCCAGGCTTGGGCTGCCAGGTAGGACCAACCCTCAATCGCGGGAGCAGCGTCCACATCGGCGTAGTGGCAGGAAAACTCGATGATCTCCTCGTGCGAAAGGTTCAGCGCCGCTACCGCGTGACCCACCTCGTACCAGGCATTTCCAGCCCCGGCGTACTCAAAGTCAACAAACTTCACACCCGTTGGAGTCGTCACGATGTTTCCTGGAACTGGATCTCCATGAATCAGGACCATCGGCTGGGCAGAACTGATGCGGCCCAGTTGGTGAGCGATCACGTCAAGCTCATCCATGTCTAACACCGCGCGAACCCATTGCGGAATTTCGCTATGTCCCTTGATCGTTGCCAAATAGTCCGCACGGGTCATCAACGGATCGATTCCAGAAACTACCTCGGTGACTGGTTGACCATGAATGCTGGTGACTGAATGAATCTTGAGTAACGCTTGAGCAAGTTCTGGAAGGAATGACTCACGCAATTGTGGTGCGGTAGGGATTGATCCGTCCAACCACTTTGTCAACATCAAGCCGCTGGCCACATGACTGCTGACAACATCAGGACCAACACCTAGCGAAGCAGCAACTGTTGTTGCCACGTCTTCATCGCCAAGAAACTGGCGACGACGTAGAACAAAGTCTGCTGAAGCAGTCCTAATTCGCCAGGTTCGACGGCCGCGACCACCATCGAGCACCTCCGTGGCCAAGACCGAGTCAGGAAGGATGCCTAAGGTGCGCGCATCCTCCAAAACTGCTGGATCGATGGCCGGAGCACCCACGACTGCCAGGGAAGGAGCGTTATTAATGATCGTCATTACGCTTGCTCACTCCCCTTCTCCATGATGGCTTCCACGCGCCTATTTACCGCGTCCAGCGTCGCTCGAATGACCGCTTGCCGTACATCCTCACGAACCACACTGGCACCGGTGAGGCGGTACATCGTCCCACCCTCACGCAATCGAACAACGACGAGGGCAACCTGCTCCGATTCCACAGGCGCCACTTCAATGCATTCCAACTCAACGGTCCCGCCGTCGGCTAGATAGCCTCTTACGGCGGCGAGGGTGGACTCGGCCACCGCCCGATGAACGGAAACAGAATCCAACGCTGCGGTAGCTCGACCCACATAAACGTTGGGACCCATCCCCAACGTCACCGTGGTGGTGACGCCATCGGTCGAAGAAACCAATTGCAATCGACGAATCGACAATCGCTTGCGCGCGTTACGAGTAACGGCTGGACTAATGATCTTAACGCGCGGTGGCGCCTGTGCGGCAATGTCAGGAAGTGCAACCACTGGCGGCAACAATGTCTCGGGTCGATCCCGATAGCGTGGCAGCGCGTAGCCAGAGTCCACGGGAGTTTCGGCACGGAAAGCTAGATTGCGGAACTCGGCCTCGCGACGGGCGATCTCTTCTCGATCATCAAGACGCAAGTCCTCGGGTGCCACGTCGTCAATGACTTCCACTCGATCAGGATCAAGACCTAATCCAAAGCGTTCACGCAGGACCTTGTTGACTTCCATGGCAACACTGATCTCGTCGGCCTCATCACTGAGAGCCAACTGCAATGTTCCAACACCCTGAGGATCATCAATGATCTTGGCTGCAGCAACGCCATCAACCTGGCGCAGCGCCTCGACAAGATCAGTAGGTGGATTCACCCTTCAATTTTCCGCTAGGGCCGGCTAGCAGGGCATGACCCGATTGGACCATCTGCTCATCCGTTTGGACTAGGCCACATGGGTGAACCGCCCGATTCACACGGTCAAATCACTAGGCTGGCACCCATGTCATCCCCCACCGGTGCGACAACACGTGGTGTGCGCCTACCGCGTTCACAACGACGAGCACAACTGCTTGACGTTGCTCGCGGCGTCTTCGTTCAATCGGGTTACCACGCTGCGTCAATGGATGACATCGCTGAACAAGCAGGGGTCAGCAAGCCTGTTTTGTATCAACACTTTCCCGGCAAGTTGGATTTGTACTTGGCCCTGCTGGAAGAAAGCTGCCTGAGCTTGATTGCAGCTATCGATGCAGCCCTTAATTCCACTCAGGTAAACCACGATCGAGTGCGAGCCATCATCGCTGCCTACTTTGCCTTCGTCGACGATCCCGAGGGGGCCTCACGGCTGGTCTTTGAATCAGACTTAACGCAAGAGCGCGCCGTGCGCTCGCTCATTGACGATGCCAATAGCCGGTGTGCAGTTCTAGTCGGCGAAGTCATTGCCGACGAGACCGGACTAGAAGCCTCACAAGCACTGCTTTTGGGATTTGGCCTGATTGGCTTGGCTCAAACCTCAGCGCGCGCCTGGCTCGCCGACGGACCCACGATCCCTCGCGAACAAGCCCAGGCCCTCGCCGCATCCTTGGCCTGGCGAGGTATTTCTGATTTCCCTCAAGGCACTTCCACAAAGAACTGACTAGAGTTACCCCACCACCTCATCAACGACTAAGGAGAGCATCTCGTGGAAATCAAGATTGGTGTCCAAAACAGCGGGCGCGAATTAGTACTCGAGAGCACCCAATCCCCTGACGAGGTATCCGACGCAGTTTCTGCAGCCATTAAGGCGGGTGGCACCCTGGCGCTCAGCGACGAAAAGGGGCGCAGAGTGGTGGTTCCCGTCAGCGCATTGGCTTACGTTGAAATTGGCGAGCCCACCGTGCGCAAAGTGGGCTTTGGCAACGCCTAGGCCCACCGATCTAGGTTAAGCCGCTAGACCGAGTGCAGCCATGCGGCGCGTGTGTTGCGCTGTAATGCGATTAAAGACCTCGCTCACGGCTACTACGTCAAAACCGCTGCCACCGAGCATCAGATCTGCCAGCGCGGGTCGACGAGAAATCACCTGCTGGGCTTGTGCAAGCGCTTCACCCACGATGCGCCTGCCCCACAGTGCCAAGCGACCAGCAACAATCGGATCGGCTGCAATGGCTCGGCGAACACGATCCACCGCGAACTCAGCTTGACCGGTATCGCTTAACACTTCGAGAACGAGCTCGCGAGTGGACTCATCTACCAACACACTCACCTCGCGATAAAAGTCAACCGCGATGCCATTGCCCACATACGCCTTGACCACTCCTTCGAGCCAATCCGCCGGTGCCGTGCTTTCGTGGAAAATTCCCACGGCGCGAACGAACGGCTCCATCGCGTCGGCCACATCAATGCCCATCTGCTTCAACCGCTCGCGCAGGAGTTCAAAATGCCGCAGTTCCGCTGCTGCTAACTGAGCGATTTCGGCCTTGTCGCCCAGGTCGGGAGCTCGCCCAGCATCAGCGGCCAGTTGTTCAAATCCAGATAATTCGCCATAGGCGAGAACGCCGAGAAGGTCGATCACTGCCTGACGCTGGGGGTCAGCCGCAAAGTCACCATGTGAATCAGTTGCCATGCCTTAACCATGCCACGAACGCAGTCGGCAGGGTGCAAACACCTAACGGCTAGACTGAGACCACTTGATATGCGGGCGCTGCCTGGCCGTTGATTGTTTGTTTCTCACACTTGACGATCCTTTTCACCCTTGTCGCGCCCACGACGATTGTGGAAGAAGGCTCGTTATGACAACTTTTCGTGAACTTGGTGTGCTTGATGCCACCGCGGACGCCTTAGAGGCCGCCGGCATCATTGAGGCATTCCCCATTCAAGAGCAAACCTTGCCCTTGGCATTGGCTGGAACCGATCTGATCGGCCAGGCCAAGACTGGGACAGGTAAGACGCTTGGTTTCGGAATTCCCCTGTTACAGCGCATCACCGCCCCTGCCGATGCAGGTGGCGGCCAAACCACCAAGCCGCAAGCGCTGGTCATCGTGCCCACGCGCGAATTGTGCGTTCAGGTGGCAAAGGACTTGGAACTCGCTGGCGCGCGTCGCAATGTCCGCGTACTCGCTGTTTACGGTGGTCGCGCCTACGAACCACAAGTCGCAGCGCTCAGTTCCGGCGTTGACGTGGTGATTGGCACTCCTGGTCGCCTCATCGACTTGGCCAAACAACGACACCTTAATTTGTCCGATGTAAAGATTTTGGTTCTTGACGAAGCTGATGAGATGTTGGACTTGGGATTCTTGCCGGATGTCGAGCACCTGGTCTCCCTAACCAACGCGAAGCGTCAAACCATGCTCTTCAGTGCCACGATGCCGGGCCAAATCATCAATCTCGCGCGCCGCTACATGACCCAACCCACCCACATTCGCGCCACCGACCCCGATGATGCCGGTGCAACAGTGTTGAGCATCGAACAACATGTGTGGCGAGCACATGCATTGGACAAGGTCGAGCTTGTTGCCCGAATTTTGCAAGCTGAAGGGCGCGGCCTCAGCATGATCTTCTGCCGCACCAAGCGCACGGCGCAAAAAGTAGCCGACGATCTCACCGAACGCGGATTTGCCGCTGGTGCTGTTCATGGTGACCTTGGTCAAGGTGCACGAGAGCAAGCACTTCGGGCTTTCCGAAGCGGCAAGGTTGATGTTCTCGTGGCCACTGACGTGGCTGCCCGCGGAATTGATGTTCAAGACGTCACCCACGTGATCAACTACCAATGCCCTGAAGATGCCAAGATTTATGTCCACCGCATTGGGCGGACCGGACGAGCTGGTGCAAGCGGTGTGGCCATTAGTTTCGTTGACTGGGACGACATCCCACGCTGGCAGCTGATCAACAAGGAACTTGGTTTGGCCTTCCCTGATCCGATTGAGACGTACTCCTCATCTGAACACGTTTACACCGGACTGGGGATTCCCACTAACGCGACTGGCAAACTGCCCAGTGCTCAGCGCACGCGCGCTGGATTGGGTGCGGAAGAACTTGAAGACCTGGGCGAAACGGGCCGCAAGCCGAAGCAAAGTGCGCCACAACGATCTAAACCGTCGACTTCGGCTCGATCGCAATCAAAGAGTTCGGCATCAGCACCAGCACCAGCTCGCAAAAAGTCTGACCGCCCGCAGCGCTCCCGCAATCGCACCCGCGGTGGTAAGCCAGCACAAGGCTAGCCAAGGCTGACCGCAACATCGGCTAGTTCAAGAGCGTCAAACCACAGCAAATCGCAGTCGTCCACGGCTGTTAACTCGGCTTCGCCGGAATCATCATCGCTAGCCAATGCCTTCCGCGCATCGGCGATGACAGCCTTGTTAAGCGCGTCATCGACATGCAGCGATGCGATCTGGCCTGACAACACATTCGCAAGAAAGGCTGTGCCCGCAGGCTCATCGCTGATCTCCAGCCCATCCACATCAACATCAACATCAACGACCGCAACGATGCGCTGGTTTGTTTCAGCCAGGAGCAAGGCCAGGTCTCCCGCCCGAGAGAGCGCGGCGAATTCCATGTCCTCAGGATCATCGCTTTCTATCCACTGGGCAAAGGCTTCATTGGGAATGACGCCTTCGAGCGGTCCGGCTAGCTGGCCAAGGGCCACCAACTCTTGGACGTGAGCGGGCGAGAGCGGAATGAACATGCGCATCAGGTGTGCTCGCTCAAGGGAAGGTCAAACAGCGCATCAAGTTCCATAGCCGTGACGTCGTAGTCCGTGTGATGGATTCCCACCATGCCCACGCTCACGGCCGCATTCACGTTGAGTTTGATGTCGTCAACAAACACCGAGTGCTGCGGTGCTACGCCTAATTGGGACAAGGTGTGATGAAAGATTTCTGCATCGGGCTTACGCATTCCGACTTCACCACTGATCACGACCACGTCGAACATGTCGTCCCAGCCATCCCTGGGGTAGTTATTACCCCAGGAATTGGACAACAACGCGGTGGCAATCCCCATGTGTCGAGCCCGCAGCACGAGGGCATTCATTTGCGGGGCATGCTCAATGGCGTCAAACATGCGCTGTAAGAGACCGACATGGTTAACCGGACTGCCTTGTCGGCGCGCGAGTTCAGCAGCGAGTTGTTCCTCAAAGTGCGGGACCAACATCTCGCCGCGTTCGAGCGCATGCAACGGATTGACGTGTGCTTCCTGCTCCACATTTGGCCCAAGCCAATCGCCGAGAATTTGCGAAAAGTAGGACATGTCGACGCCACTACCGGCCATGATCTCGGCCATAGATTCATCCAAGTTATTGGTGAGCACGCCACCCCAGTCAACGACGAGGGCAGCCAGATTGCTCGTGCGAGCCGAAGTGGGTTGATTAGAAGGCATGACCCGATCGTAGGACGTGCCTCTGACGGTTGGGTCCTTCGCGTCTAATGCCCGAATTGGGGACCGATCAACTAATCTGATGCCACACCTTCGAATTAAGGATTTCCATGGATACCTCCCCCGCGAGCTCGACGAGCACCGAAGATAACCACAAGGCCCCACGCGCCTACTGGTTCGCCTTGGGGTTCATCAGCATGGGCGTAACGATGGTGATGATTGACGCGACCATCGTCAACGTTGCTATTCCTCAGATCACTGCTGACCTGAAGCTCGTTCCCACGGATATCCAATGGATTAACTCCATCTATGCCCTCGTTTTTGCCTCGCTGCTGATTTCGGTGGGCAAGCTAGGCGACTCCATCGGTCGTCGATTGATTTTCGTCACGGGTGTGTTGATCTTCGTTCTTGCCAGTGTCATCGCTGCAACAGCACAAACCGGTGAAGTCATCATCGCTGGACGCGCCTTGCAAGGTGTGGGTGGCGCGATGATGATCACGTCATCGCTATCTTTGCTCAACACCATGTTCCGTGGAAAAGACCGAGCTATCGCCTTTGCCATTTGGGGTGCCACCGTGGGTACCGTGGCTGCCCTTGGACCGCTACTTGGTGGATTCCTCACGAGTTCCTACTCGTGGCGTTGGGCATTTTTGATCAACGTTCCCATCGCCATCGTGTCCATCACCGGCGCACTATTCTTGGCTCCCGAGAGCAAGGACAGTGTCTCTAAGCCTGGCCTTGACCTCCCCGGAGTCTTGCTGTCAGCTTTCGGCCTTGGCGCCTTGATTTTTGGTCTCATCGAAGGACAAAACTATGGCTGGTGGGCACCCCGGGGCTCAGACATTGCCATTGGCCCCTTCAGTTGGCCCATTGAAGCCATCTCGCCCGTTCCCATCGCCTTTGCTTTGTCGTTACTAGCCCTCTTCCTGTTTATTCGCATTGAAGCCAGCCGGGCCGCCGAGGAGCAAGTGGTCACCCTCGACCTCACCCTGTTCAAAATTCGATCCTTCGCCTGGGGCAACCTCATCGGCTTGTGCATCATGTTTGGTGAATTTGGCATGATCTTGACCCTGCCGATCTATCTGCAAAACGGCTTGGGTTTCACAGCACTGAAGGCTGGTGTAACCACAGCATTCATCATGCTTGGCGCATTGATTGCTGCTCCGGCTTCAGGCAAGTTCACGCAGGCCCTCGGTCCACTCGCCGTTGTGCGTACCGGTTTGATCCTTGAAGTCATCGCCATGATCGGTGTCGGTGCAACGTACTCGGCTGATGCCACGCAAATGCAATTTGCGCCATGGCTCTTGCTCTTTGGGGCAGGCGTGGGATTGGGCACCGCTCAATTGGTCAACGTGATCTTGCGCGACGTGCCAGTAAACGAGAGCGGGCAAGCCTCTGGCACCCAGAGCACCTCACGACAGGTCGGTACTGCGCTGGGTGTGGCTGTGCTGGGTGCGGTGTTGTGGACCACCCTGGGGTCCACCCTGACTACCGCGTTGCAAAAGCCGGAAATTGGATTCAGTGCTCAGCAAGCAAGCGGGGTTTCGGACGCCGTTGTTCAATCCAGTGGTGTCATCATCAACGCCAACCCCGAGGCTGTTCCAGCAGATCAACTCATCAGCGCCCAGTACGGCGAGGCCGTACAAACCGCTGCTGAGGAATCCTTCGCGACAGCCACTGCCTACGCGACTTATGTCGGTGCCGGATTCGTGGCAGTAGGAGTCCTGGGAACCGTAGTCGGCATGCGCCGTCGTCGTGATGAAAGCGATTACAGCGAAGAGGTGCCCGCCGCGCATCAGACCCACAGTCAGACGGTTGAGACGCCCTCAAGCACTGAGACGACGCAACCTGCCCAAAGCAGTCCGATCGCCTAGTTCGACGTCTTGCTCGGTCGCTGGATTTGACCCCAGGGTGCGAGCAAGAAGGTGCAGGTTCCTAGCTAACGCTGATTCTGGCGCTACGTGAATCAGGCTTTGACCGGCATGAAGTGCTCTGCTACACGTGTCACCATCAAAGGGAAGCACGATCACGGGCACGTCATGACGTGTTTCCCGCAATATTTCTTTCACCTGACGCTGCACCGCGACTTGACGCGAACGACCCATTCCGCGATTGGCCACTACAACTGACGGTTCCCGCCCGACTACCTGCTTGAGGTCATCAAGTCCGCGCACGAGACGGGCTAGCCCAATTGCATCCATCGAGCCCACCGCCACGATGTGGTCGGCCGTCGCTAGTGCCGAGATGGTCGTGGCATTTCGTCGAGGGACCATTGAGTCATAGCTCAGCTCCTCATCCTCTTCCAAACAAAACCCCACGTCGATAACCACCAGGTCCCATAAGTCGCGCGCCAGACTCCACACCTGATCCAAAGCCGCAGAACGCAATTCCGGCCATCGATCAGCGCGCAAGAGTCCTGTCATCAGGTCCAGCCCTGGCTCAACCTGATGAACCAATCCCGTCAACTGCTTCTGGGTTAGTCGCCCGTGGTGAGCTAGTCGGCAGGCACTTGCTAACCCAGGGATGTCGGGCTCCTGTCGACCGAGCATCAGGGCCAGGGCCCCGCCATAGGGATCAGCATCAATGAGAAGCACACGATGATCGCGCTGGGCCAAAGCACTGGCAACTCCTACTGCGGTCGTGGACCGACCTGGAGCGCCCGTTGGTCCCCACACGGTAATCACCTTCGCCTGAGGTTTGTCTTCCCTGCCGGGCGCGAAGGGGTCATCTGTTTGCGCCACTGATTCAAGTAGCGACCTACTACTCATGTCATGAGCGAAACTGTGGGGATGGCCGTCATTTCCTGATCGCGTGTGCGTCACCACTCTCGTGACCTCAGCGACGACCTCGTCCGTATCAAAGGCACGCACATCAAGAGTCATCACCGCATCAACGGCCCACTGCCTAAATCGCTGCTCCTGTGAGTGATCCGTGGCCAACGCGATAACGCACACCCCGCACGATTGAAGTCGAGCGACAACATCGCCATCCCATCTCAAGACTGTTCCCGCGATAAGTGCCACATCGAGTTGACCTGATTGTGCTAACCCCAGAAGATCCTCTAATTCCAGGCATCGCCGACGCACATCAAAGTTCCGGGCCTGCTCAAAGGCGGCGAGCACGGATTCCTCAAGCCCTTCACCCGGTAAAGCCAGCGCCACGGCCAGTGGTGACGTCATGACTGATCCATGGGCACACGCACTAAGTCCACTGATCCCGAACGCGTCCCGGAAACTACCCGCGAGACGCTTTCTCGTGTCAATTCAAGGACCACGCCTACGGAACCAGATGATGCCCCAAATGTTCCACCGTCATCTTCAACACTATGCACAGAAACTCGAGTGGCCACTAACGCAGCAGTTCCACTCAACCCAGAGTCATTTGCTGAATTGATGTAAACATCAACAAGGTCGCCGCGGGCCAGGCCAGCCGGTGCATGAAATTGTTCAACGGGAACAGTGACTAGACGAAGTGATGTGGATTTCACCGGGCTTAATGCGGAACTAGGAATGAATTCACCTTTAGCTACATCATGAGTAGTGCGCAATCCCACTACCTGTTTCGACTCGAGCACATACTGACTTTGCGATTGCGACAAGTTCGCCGATACCAAGGAGACATCTAACTTCGTCACCACCACACCGCTGGGCACATCCCGAGCTGCTATCCACACCGAGGTCGTGTGCCCGGCTCTGCCCATGGCGATGCTGGTCAATGCGATGGACCCGATGATCAGCGCAATTCCAGCCAGCAGACGAGAGTCAATGCGTCGAATACGCTGACTGCTTCGAGTTAGCGCACGCTCGGGTGGTCGTGAAGTGGTGGCAGATGCTGGCTGAGTACGCAAAGTCATGGCAGGCCTCCCGTTCCTGTGGATGGACAGTGTGCACCTTTTGTCCGGTTTATCCCAAGGCCCCACCAACGGGGTTGTGGACGAGTTAGGCTCACCACAACAGCCAGAACGCCAGAACGGGGTCCTTTACGCATGGAACGACGCTTCTTAACGCTCGCCGAAGTCGCCGAGATCCTTCACATCTCCGCATCCCAGACCTACGCCCTCGTGCGCAACCAAGAACTACGTGCGATCAAAATTGGCGGCCGGGGACAGTACCGCGTCGAAGTGAGTGAACTCGATGAGTACATCGAAAGCAGCTACGAGCGAACCAGTGAATTTTTGACCGAACACCCCTTTGGCACCGATGAAATACAGGCGTCGTCATAGTCGCGTGACGCTGACGATGGATGCGCCCATCACCAGTTGTTGAACCTCGCCATTAAGTACCACGTAGTCGGCCCCGACCTGATCAATCGTCCCGCTGAGCCCAACACCACCCACTATGTCAAGGCGCACGCGACTACGTTCTCGACTGATGCGTTGTAGCACCCACAGGAGATCGAGCGATGCAACAATGGGCGATGCACTAATCGTTCGAGCACGCTGACCCAATCCCCGCACGGTCATCACCTGTTCCAACGCAAGGACGGATTCGCTGTTCGAATGCGGATCCGTCAACAAGATCCAGTTCGCCCCCACCGCATCCAGATGACCCTCGATATACACGCCACTGCGCATCGTGCAACTAATCAGCGCTTGTAAAGAACCTGCAAAAAGCTGGTTCGCCGCAATGGAACGGCGTTCAAGGCGTACCTGATCAGCGGCTACGAGCTGGCGATCGCGCTCTGCCCAGCTCTCGGCTTGCGCTTCCACATCGGCCAACAATTCATGCCAATCCATGGCTCCCCCACCCACCCTTCGTAGGCCCAACCCGGACCAGGACCCGATCTTGGCCAACATCCACCGCTGGGGGCAAGGGGTTGACGAAACGGACATTTTGGACATAAATAGTAGCAAACATAGGCAACTGGATCGATGTACACGGGAGAAGCCATGACTGCCACCACTCACCCCACCCTGCAACTCGTTGTTGCTCCAACGCATCACGGGCACCAACCACCGATGCCAGCCGCGGGCCAACAAGTCCTTGACCTTGAATTCACCGTCGGAGCCGATGTTCCTGCCACGCCGCCACTGCCACCCCGCTTGGTCTTAGTTGATGCCCACGCTGATTTTTCTCGCCTTCCGACTGCGCGAGCCGACCTTCCTCCGGCTGGTGCATGGGTTGCACGTATGGCGATGGCTATGGTCGAGGTATATCTCGGACAGCGCCCCGCGAGCCAACTTATTCGGTGGACCACACCAGATGTCTTGAGCCATTTGCAATACAGCGCACGAGTGCGCGCAGCTCACCCGAGCACTGCACCGCGGTCACGTCCTGGCGAAGTGGTGCGTATTGGTCGCTACTCCATCGCTTCCATGCGTGTGGTCGAACCGGCCGACGGAATTGTGGAAGCAACAGTCATCTTGATCGGCCCTGCGCGCCCTATCCCGTTAGCCATTCGACTCGAAGGTCTTGACGGTCGATGGATCTGCACCGTGGTCGATAGCCCAGATCACTCCATCACCGGCTACTTCGCCGATGACTACTCACCCGGTGCATAACTCAAGCGCGCTGTTTGGGATCTCCGTGACACCGCTTGTACTTGCGTCCTGAACCACAGGGACACAGAGCGTTCTTGGAAACCTCACCAAATTCAGGGTCGATGATCGGACCGGTCGTAGCTACAGATTGGCTCAATCCGCCGGTCGCATCGATATCGGGAGCCGTGTACTGCAAGGCTGCCGGTCGTCGAGGCTCAACCAAACCTGGTGTGATGATCTCTGGGCCCTCATCAGGGGTTGACTCAACTTCAACATTGACGTTAAACACCAGGCTCGCCGACTCTTCCTTGATGGCGTCCATCATGGCGACAAACAGGTCATATCCTTCGCGCTGATATTCCACGACCGGGTCGCGCTGTGCTAGCGCTCGCAAACCAATGCCTTCTTGGAGGTAGTCCATCTCATAGAGGTGTTCACGCCATTTTTGGTCGAGGACCGACAAAACAACTCGGCGCTCAAGTTCACGCAAAATCTCTCCACCTAGCTCGACCTCACGAGCGGCATAGGCTTCCTGAACATCCTCTTTGATAATGGAGGCGATGAACTCCCCGCTCAACGAATCTCGGGGGCCACCAGATTCTTCAACAACGTCATCAATGGTGAGTTGGATGTTGTACACGCCGCCAAATGCTTGCCACAACGTATCAAGGTCCCACTCTTCGGCATAACCATCGGCAGTGGCTGCCATCGCATAAGCGCTGACCACATCTTCAATGAAGCCGGTCACTTGATCGTGCAGGTCTTCGCCTTCAAGAACCTTGCGACGCTCGCTATAGATAACCAAACGTTGCCGGTTAAGCACCTCGTCGTACTTGAGAACGTTCTTACGGATCTCGAAGTTTTGTGATTCGACTTGCGTCTGCGCCGAACGAATCGCGTTAGTGACTAACTTGGCCTCAATCGGCACATCATCGGGAACGTTAAATCGAACCAAGAAAGAGTCAATCGCACCCGCGTTGAACAAGCGCAGCAAATCGTCCTCAAGGGAGAGGTAGAAACGCGATTCACCTGGGTCGCCCTGTCGACCGGAGCGACCACGCAATTGGTTATCGATACGACGTGATTCGTGACGCTCAGTCGCAACCACGTAAAGACCGCCGACGCCCCGGACTTCGTCGCGCTCAGCAGCGACGGCAACTTCCGCCTTTGCCACCGCTGCTTGCCAGGCTGCGTTGAACTCATCGGGGGTTTCCACTGGATCAAGACCGCGCTGGGCAAGATCGGCCGTCGCCATGGCCTCAGCGTTTCCACCGAGCATGATGTCCGTCCCTCGACCGGCCATGTTGGTGGCCACCGTCACAGCATTCTTGCGTCCCGCCTGAGCAATGATGGACGCTTCGCGTTCGTGGAACTTGGCATTCAATACTTCGTGCGGGACCCCACGACGGCGCAGCATCTTGGACAAGTCTTCAGACTTTTCCACGCTGGTCGTGCCGACCAGAACGGGTTGACCCTTTTCGTGACGTTCCACGATGTCGTCAATAACGGCTGCATACTTCGCCGAGGCCGTGCGAAAAATTAAGTCAGGCTTGTCCAGTCGAACCATGTCTCGGTTCGTGGGGATTGGCACCACACCGAGTTCGTAAATCTGCAAGAATTCCGCAGCTTCCGTCATGGCCGTACCGGTCATGCCGCTGAGCTTTTCGTACAGCCGGAAGAAGTTTTGCAAAGTGATGGTGGCCAGCGTTTGGTTCTCCCGGAGGATCTCCACGCCTTCCTTGGCTTCGATCGCCTGGTGCATTCCTTCGCTATAACGACGGCCAGGCAACATGCGACCCGTGTGCTCATCAACAATGAGGACTTCGCCTCCCATGACGACGTAATCCTTGTCGAGCTTGAAGAGTTCTTTTGCCTTGATGGCGTTGTTTAAGTATCCGACCAGCGGTGTATTGACTGGTTCGTAGAGGTTATCGATCCCCACCCAGTCCTCAATCTTTTCCACACCGGATTCGAGAATTCCAACGGTCCGCTTCTTTTCATCAACTTCATAGTCTTCATCGCGCACCAAGCGGCGAATCATGGTGGAAAACTCGGTGTACCACTTGCTCGGCTCATCAGCTGGGCCACTGATGATCAACGGGGTACGCGCCTCATCAATCAAGATGGAGTCAACCTCGTCGATGACGGCGAAAAAGTGGCCACGCTGCACGAGGTCTTCTTTATCCAGCGCCATGTTGTCGCGCAGGTAGTCGAATCCATATTCGTTATTCGTGCCATAGGTGATGTCAGCGGCATATGCTGCGCGACGCTCATCTGTTGGCATCTGCGAACGGATGCACCCAACGGTCAGGCCAAGGAATCGGTGAACCCGCCCCATCCATTCCGAGTCTCGTTCGGCTAGGTAATCGTTGACCGTGACGACATGGACACCTTGACCAGCAAGCGCATTGAGGTAAGCCGGCAAAGTCGACACCAAGGTCTTGCCTTCACCAGTACGCATTTCAGCGATGTTGCCCATGTGCAGTGCGGCACCACCCATGATTTGCACGTCGTAGTGACGTTGACCCAAAACGCGCTTGGCAGCCTCGCGAACCGTGGCAAAAGCTTCGGGCAGGAGGTCGTCCAGCGACTCTCCATCGATATAGCGTTGCTTGTATTCAGCGGTAAGGGCTTTCAACTCATCGTCCGTGAGGGAGGTGAATCCATCTTCGATGAGATTGACCTGCTCGGCCAATTTCTCGAGTTTGCGAAGGGTCTTACCTTCACCCGCACGAAAAATGCGGTCAACAATGGCTGCCACTGACAAGGCTCCTCTAGTCAGCCCCGAGGGGGGATGCCTCCATCGTAGGCGCGTGGGGGTGGGGGGATGACACTCGCCCGGCCGACCTGGTCTTCGACCCCACATTCGCCTGCTGGGGATTTCGCAGCGCTGGCGCCACTACTGCCCCTCTCTTGGATCGGCCGATATCTGATCGACCGGCAAGGCAGGACTTACTCCTAAGCCGCACCGTGATCGAACGACAAAAAGTCGCCTTACGTGGACCGTTTAGCCTGCGACTGGCATCGGCTTGCTGGAGCACAAGGCTCCAACGCAACCACGGACCCGAGCGAGTGTCACGGCTCCAACTTACCGACCACTTGCCCACTGTCGCCAGCTACCTATCGCCGACGCGGACCACACACCGCCGCCACGCCTACCACCCAATACCCACCAGCCTCTAAAGCACGAACGGCTTCGGCCGATGTGGCACCCGTAGTCACAATGTCATCGACAACCACCACTGGCACTTTCTCTCGCCCAACCTCATGAACTGGTCGGGTGGCAACAAAAGCACCCGCGAGATTGCGCTGTCGTTGATCAGCGGTGAGACCGACTTGATCACGCAGCGGTTGGCACACGCGCAGAACAGATTCCACTGTTGAACCGTTTGCGAGTTCCCGGCATGCGGCATAAGCAAGTTCAGCCACTGTTGACCTGCCCCGGCGCACCAGATTTATTCTTCGCGAAGGAACCGGCACGAGCTGCACGGCAGGGACCGCACTATCGACGCTGGCTACAGCTGCTCGCACTGCCGCTCCCAAGGCTGCACCCAGCGGGGTGGCTAGTGATGTGCGACCACGGTCCTTGTGCATCAACACCAACCTGCGCGCGGGACCTGCATACGCCGTGGCGGCAATCACGGGGACATGGAGCGGGTGATGAACAACGCGGGGAACCGATCGAAGGAGGGTGACACAGCAGGCCGGACATGGGCTGACATCTGGAGCTCCACATCCCGCACACGACAGTGGCGCCACGAGTTGAGCCCACGCATGCACGGTGGCACGTAGCGAGGGGCTCCACTGGTCGGGGAACAAGCGATCGGAGGACATGGGTGCACTCTGTCGGCGCGCTAGGTGTGGCGTGCACAGGTCGAATCGAAACGGGGTTCAAAGGGCGCTGGTCACGCCGAATCAACCCGGATAGGCCGGTGACTTTCCACGCGCCACGCTCAGTCGCCATCCCAGCCCCGAATTTTCCCACACCCCAGTTGGCGCTTCAACAAGCAATGGACTACCTGGTGCCGCTGCGAGCGCTGACATGGATGCCACACCGCCGGCCGCACTCACATCCGGCGTGCCGACACTGATGGAGTAGACCTGCGTGACGCCGGTTCGAGAGCTGCCGATCACCACAGCCGTGTTGGCATCGTTCCATGCGCAATCAACAATAGAAGCAAGAGTATTTTGAATCAGTTGTGGTGATTCCAACTGATACTGCCCCCCGGAACGCACGATGCGCATCAGGTACACCTGTCGCTGCCCGCCCGACGACGCGATCACTAAGGCTCGAGCGCCATCTCGTGCCACGCGAACAAGCACAGGTGCTGCCAGGCCATTCACCCGAACTCGCGACACTTTTCCGGAGGCTTTGATGATGCGCACAGTCCCTTGACTGGCAACCCATAGGTCACCAGCCACAGAGTAAGAAAGTGAGAGCGCTGCACCTTGACCAGCCACGGGGGTTACTTGCGAAGCCGGCTTCAGATCAGCAAGGTAAATCGTTGACTGTGCCTCGGGGACGGACACGGTAGATCCGGCTCGAGACTGTGCCAGGTCAATAGCCACGCGTCCTAGTCGCACTGACCCTTCGCCAAACACCCCTTCGACTGGAGCAATGCCAGCTGTCGTGACTTGATTCAGCCGCTTGCCCACGACCACAAATGCGCTGGACTTTGCGGACAAGCCATCCGGATCGACCCCAGCAAAATCTTTCCGGGACAACACATCTCCTAGTCCAGCAAGAGGCAAGGGCTGACCGTTTACGGTGATTCGAACAGCAGTTACCGTTTCAATACTGGTCACGGTCCACACGATCTGAGCGGCGAGAATGCGCCGCTGGTTGTCGTTTGCGGCCAGCGCTTGTTGGGTGAGGTCCACCACCGCCGTTGTGCCTTCAATCGGCACCGCGTCAATATCTAACTTGGTGCCAGCAGGCACCGCCGTACGAACAGCGGGAGCGAGCCAGGCTGAGGGTCCGGTCAACAGGCCCCGCACCAGTGAAGTGAGCAAGCCACGTCGGTCAATGGGAACCAGAATGCGATCCGGCACCAACCGTGACTCATCGGCATTAAGAAAATAACGCTCAACGCTGGTATATACCCGATTCAAGGTGGTGGGTGTCAGCAGTAGGCCATCGCGCACGCCGTCAATGCGCCATTGCCCATCAACTTGTCGCACCGTGAAGTCGGTGTCAAGTTGTGTATTTCTCGGGCTGGGTACGTAGGTTCCGACCGAGCTCAATTTTCCCACTTGCGGTTCAGAGAGCAGCACGCGCGAACCTCGACGAACTAACTGCAAACCATTGGAATCGTTGATGATCGTTGCCCCGGTCGCGGGGTTCCAGGTTTCGGTCACTTCCGGAGCCAAGTAAGCCCGAGCGACGGCATAGTCATCGGAGGCACTGACATTGGCTTCTAAAAAGCCAGAGACGATTTCCACTGGCGAATCTCCCACCCGAGGAGGTCGAACTACCGGAACCACCGCGTCAAAGGAATTTCCGCCGGTGACGTTGGCCCCAAGGTTGACCGGTCCACTGGTGGGCACACTCGCGCACCCAGCGAGAAAAAGTGCCACTGACAAAATCAAGAGGGCGGGGCGCTTCACGAGGATTTCTCCTCGCTCGTTACAGCCCGAACTGCTGGCTCAAGCTCTACCGGAGATCCCTGCAGCACCGTGCCCACCTTTCGGGGCAATGTCAGCCGGAAGACGGCACCGCGTGCGGGCTGACCCCACGCCTCTAGCCAGCCACCGTGGAGCCGAGCGTCTTCAAGGGCGATGGACAAACCCAATCCCGACCCACCAATTGTGCGCGCCCTCGATGGATCAGACCGCCAAAAACGATTGAACACCAGCGAAGCCTCACCAGGTCGCAGGCCGACGCCATGGTCGCGCACTGAGACGGCAACGGCCTGATCATCGGCACCGATGGTGACCACAATCGGCTTACCGTCACCATGTTCGATGGCATTGACTACTAAGTTACGAATTACCCGCTCAATGCGCACTGCATCCATGTCGGCCAAACATGGCTGATCAGGCTGATTGAGGGAGACCACCGAGCCCTTTGCTTGAGCTAGCGGAGCAGCAGCGTTAATGACTCGCTCCGTCAGCATGCGCAAGTCAACACCTTCGGCATCCAAGATCGCCTGGCCGGAGTCAAACCGACTAATTTCGAGAAGTTCGGTAAACAGCTCCTCGAACCGATCAAGTTGCTCGGTCAAAAGTTCGGCTGAACGCGATGTGGCCGGATCGAGTTCATCCTTGTTCTCGTAGATCAGATCAGACGCCATCCGAATCGTGGTCAACGGCGTGCGAAGCTCGTGTGACACATCAGCAACGAAGCGACGCTGGATACGAGAAAGGGCTTCCAACTGGCGAATCTGTTGCTTGATGTTGCCCGCCATGGAGTTAAAGGCGGTGGCTAATCGTGCAAGTTCGTCTTCGCCCCGCACGCGCATACGTTCTTCGAGTCGCCCAGCCGCCAATCGCTCAGCCACATCCGCGGCAATGCGAACAGGCTTGAGAACCAAACGCGTGACAAAGCCAATGATGAAAGCCAAGAGGATGACCAAAATGATGCCGGCGAATGCGCTGCTACTTTGGACAAGGTCAAGAGTGCGCTGTTCACTTTGTGTTGAGTACACGTAGAACAACTCGTAGGTACCTAAGTTAGGTATCACCAGCGGCGCACCAACGGCTAGGCCTGGACCCGAGGAACCATCCGCATAGCGAATCTTGGTGTACGAGTACGCCAATGCTTTTTGTTGCGCAACAGCTGTGCGCAGTTGCTCCGGAATGCTGGCTTCTTCAATCGCGCCCGATCGACGTTCAGGAACTGTCGTTGTTCCGCTACCAGGGTTCGCTAGCAAAAGGACGTCATAGAGGGGTGGCGAGCCAGCACGATTAGACAGCTCAGTGGAAATTTGATCAATGAGTTGACCGGCACCCGCCTGCTGGGTCAAGTCCGAAGAATCTGCTAGTTGCTGTGCCGAACGCACACCAGAGGTGGCCTCCGCGACGGAGTTTTTGACCTTGGTCTCTAACAATCCGGTGCGAATCCGACTGACCAGAAGGGTTCCAGTGAGGATTACCACGATCAGCGAAACCACCACTGTGGAGGCGACCACTCGCAATTGGAGGGAGCCATACCACCGGTTGCGAAGGACTCTTAACGGCCGTGGCATCCATCGACGGCCGCGTACCGTTGCTTTGGTCATACGCCGCCGGCCTTGTACCCCACTCCGCGAACTGTTACGACGATGTCCGGAGCTTCAGGGTCATGCTCAATCTTTGAACGCAATCGCTGGACGTGGACGTTAACTAAGCGAGTATCGGCAGCGTGCTTGTATCCCCACACCTGCTCAAGAAGCGCTTCGCGCGAAAACACCTGGCGAGGAGATTTCGCCAAGCACAAGAGGAGGTCAAATTCCAGAGGGGTCAACATGATCCCCACGCCATCGCGACGCACGCTGTGTCCGGCAACATCGATGACCAAGTCGCCAATGTTGAGCATCTCTATGGTCTCTGGCTCCAGCCGGCGAATCCGGGCCCGAATGCGAGCGACCAACTCTTTGGCCTTGAAAGGCTTCATGACGTAGTCGTCAGCGCCTGTTTCTAATGCCAAGACAACATCAACCGTGTCGGTGCGTGCGGTCAGCATGATGATCGGAACCCCAGACTCGGCTCTAATCTGGCGACAAATCTCAATACCGTCCTTGCCCGGGAGCATGACGTCGAGCAGAACGACATCGGGCTTGGAATCACGGAACGCGTCAATGGCCTTGTCGCCATCGGAACAAAAGGAGGGTTCAAGACCCTCGCTACGCAAAACAATGCCTAGCATTTCAGCAAGAGAGAGGTCGTCATCAACGACCAGCACGCGACCCTTCACGCGCCTATCGTCCCACTCTTAGTCTGGAATGAACAGATGGACCCTCACCCAGCAGGCTTATCGTCAGTGAGCAGGTTCCCGGCTTGGGACTTCAAGCAAACCGGTGCGGTCTAGAGCCAGTCGAACCATCAGGCCAAGCACTGCCCCGATGATGGCAAACGGAGCGATGTCCATCCCTGCCCCAGCCACGATGAGTAGCGCGAGCAAGGCTGACGTAAACGGCAGTTTCAGGGCTGCCGCTGTTGATGCTGCGATCCCGACCACCACCATGGCGGTAAGGCTCAAGGCCGGAAAGACCAAGGTCAGCACAGTCGCTGTGGCCACCCCTAGGAAAACGGCGGGGAAAATGGGGCCCCCTCGAAATCCTGACCCCAGCGCAAAGCCATACGCGACCAGTTTGGCGATCACAACCAGGAGCACCGTGGAAACTGAGGTCAACGTCAAGATCTCGGCTATACCCTCCTGGCCAGAAAACATCACCGCGTCAATGGACGCCTCGCTGCTCGAACGAACAAGCAGCGCCAGAGCACTAGTGATTACCGCAGTTGCTACAAGAGCGACGACTGCGTAACGTCGTGCAAGACCCAGTACCTGTATACCCACGCCTCGCGCCAGCACGGCTACGGCCGCCGCCGCCATAGCAATGGCAAGTGCGCCCACCAGATCAATAACGCGAACTTGTGTATAGCTAGTAAGCCCATCAACAGCGAGGCTGTGTGTTCCAAGCCCGGTAAATGGACCGACGCCAACTTGCACGAGGTACCCGGCCGCCAAAGCAACAAAAGCAGGGATCAAGATCAGCGTCGGTAGAGCGCCCATAGCCGCAAACTCAAGGAGCACAAAACCCGTGACAAAGGGATTGCCAAAAATTGCACCAATGGCGGCCACTCCCCCCAGCACCATGGCAAATTGCTGCGCTTGCGCTGGCTGTTTGCGAACCAGGAAAGCCGCGATTGCAGTGCCGCAAGCAATCAAGGGAGCTTCAGGACCCAAGGACAACCCACAAATGATGGTTCCCACCGCGGCGAGAAGCACTGACCCGACAACAGCCGGCCTGACATCAAAATGAAAACCATCGAGTGGACCAAGCCCAGTTTTTCCTGGCAACTTCCAGGCCACGACGACACAGGCAGCGCCCACTAACGGACCTAGGACGATGAGCCACCACGGTGGCTGGTCATAACCCAACGATTCGGGCAGTTTTTCCCAGAGCGCTGTTTGGCCTAGCGAAATAAATGCAAGGAACAACGACGCGGCAATCGCACCAACCACGCCAAGGCCGGCAGCGAGAACTAAGGCCTTGGGGGACGTGACCGCACGCGAGGTGTCAGCCTCGGAAGTTGGCAATGCAGCAGCCTTAGTAGCGGTACTGATCAGACTTGTACGGACCCTCAATGTGTACACCGAGGTATTCGGCCTGCTTCTTGTTCAACTCGGTCAATTCCACACCCAGCGCACTGAGGTGCAAACGAGCAACCTTTTCGTCCAAATGCTTGGGCAAGGTGTACACGCCAATGGGGTATTGCTCGGTGCGGACAAAGATTTCAATTTGTGCAAGCACCTGGTTGGTGAAGGAGTTGGACATCACAAATGATGGGTGACCAGTGGCATTGCCCAAGTTCAGCAGGCGACCTTCCGACAAAATAATGATTGAGTGGCCGTCGGGGAAAGTGAACTCATCGACCTGTGGCTTAATCGTGTTGCGCTTAACGTTTGGCAACGCATACAGACCAGCCATGTCAATCTCGTTATCGAAGTGCCCGATATTTCCGACAATGGCCTGGTGCTTCATTTGGCTCATGTGCTCAGCGGTGATGACGTCGTAGCAACCCGTAGCGGTCACAAAGATGTCAACGATTCCAATGACGTCCTCAATGCGCGTGACCTGGTAGCCATCCATCGCCGCTTGGAGTGCACAGATGGGGTCGACTTCCGTGACGATGACGCGAGCACCTTGGCCTCGCAAAGATTCAGCGCATCCCTTGCCCACGTCTCCGTAGCCGGCAACAAGTGCGACCTTTCCACCGATCAAGACGTCAGTGGCGCGGTTAATGCCGTCGATCAGGGAGTGGCGGCATCCGTACTTGTTGTCGAACTTGCTCTTCGTGACAGAGTCGTTGACGTTGATTGCCGGGAAAAGTAACTTGCCATCGCGGAACATCTCGTAGAGCCGGTGGACACCTGTGGTGGTTTCCTCCGTGACGCCCTTAATGCCGGCGGCAACGGCAGTCCAACGATTGGGGGTTTCCTTCAACGTCTTCGCCAACAGGGCCAAGATCACCGCGTACTCTTCGCTGTCTTCAGGACCGGCCTGGGGAACGAAATTCGCTTCTTCGAATTCCTTGCCCTTGTGTACCAACAGCGTTGCGTCGCCGCCGTCGTCAAGAATCGTGTTCGGGCCAGCACCATCGGGCCACAACAGAGCTTTTTCAGTGCAATCCCAATACTCCTCGAGCGTCTCGCCCTTCCACGCATAAACGGGGACACCCGCTGGAGCATCAACCGTTCCGTTGGGGCCGACCACAACTGCAGCGGCCGCATGGTCCTGAGTTGAGAAAATGTTGCATGAGACCCAACGAACGTCGGCACCGAGTTCAACAAGGGTTTCAATCAAGACTGCGGTCTGCACCGTCATGTGTAGCGACCCCAAGATGCGAGCACCAGTCAGTGGCTTGTCTTTACCAAATTCACTGCGCATGGCCATCAAGCCAGGCATCTCGTGCTCAGCCAGACGCATCTCATTGCGTCCGAAGTCAGCCAGGGATAGATCGGCGACCTTGAAATCGGGCGCAGCACTCATGGGGTTCTCCTCAAGTAAGGCGGTGTTTCATCGTTACGCCCATTGTTTCAGGTTGTTCGTGGGATTGCTCAGGGGACTGCCTACTTATTGCGATCCACATCTGGCTCCAAATAGATCATGCAGGTCAGCGGAACCGCTGCACGGACCCGAGCTTCGGCCGCATCAATGGCCACAGCGATTGAGCGAGACGTCCCGTCATCAACAACAGCCACCTTGGCCACGACGAGTAACTCATCAGGCCCCAAATGCAAGGTTTTGACGTGGATTACCCGCTCAATCACGCCTGAATCGGCCAAGGCAGCCTCAATGGCGAGCTGGTATTCCGGCAAGGCCGACTCCCCTAGCAGCAAGCTACTCATTTCCACTGCCAGGAAAACGGCGATAATAATCAGCAGGATCCCGATGGCGATTGAGCCCAAACCGTCGAAGCGCCCATCCCCTGTGATTGTCGCCACACTGATGCCCACGAGAGCCAAAACGAGTCCAACGAGGGCACCGAGGTCCTCCAACAGCACTACTGGGAGTTCGGGGCTTTTGTTAGACCGAACAAACTTCAACCACGGCTGTGAATTCCGCGTCTTGTTTGATTCGACAATGGCCGTTCGGAAAGAAAATGCCTCCGCGACGATGGCAAAAATGAGAACGCCTATGGCCCACTGCGGTGAATCTAACGGTTCGGGTTCGTTAAATTTATGCCAGCCTTCATACGCGGCAAACAATCCACCCACCGTAAACAACACGATCGACACCACAAAGGCGTAGACATAACGCGAACGACCGTAGCCAAACGGATGAGACTTAGTCGCAGGACGCGCAGCTCGCTTACCCCCAACAAGAAGCAAAATTTGATTTCCTGAATCGGCCAGCGAGTGCACGCCCTCAGATGCCATGGATGACGAACCTGTCACTGCTGCTGCTGCAAACTTAGCCACGGCGATGGCTAGGTTGGCCGACAGCGCAGCGATAACCGCCTTGGTGCCCCCGTCAGCACTCACTTGGACATTCGATCCTTCAACGCCATGATCGGCGAGATGTCACTGGGATTAATACCGAAACCCAAACCCAGGTAGCTCGTGGCAAAGTCAATGCGTGCCACCAGCGCAGCAAACCGAGCCAGTGCATGTTCGGCATCGATACGGATTTCCTGGACCGAGATTCCACGTTCGGTCGCTAGGTCAACACAGATTTGGGCGCGACGACGGTTCTTGTCGTATTCATCAAGATCGCGGAGCAGGAACAAGGACAACGCCATGTCCGCCGACTGGCCACTCAAGCGGTCGGAGAACACATCGTCATCGCTCGACAGCTTGGCTCCGAGCACGCCATCAAACATCACCACTTGGTTGTGGTTGGGCTCGGGCAACTCACCATGCAAGCAGGGGTAGTCAGCATTTTCCGCGCACTGGGCAGCAAAGCGGTAAGCCGCGACGCCACCAAGAGGTGTACTTCCCCACGCCACTGGGAGTTTTCCGGCCAGCGAATATGCCAGCGTCTTCGCTGGGTTTTGATCAAAATCACTGTGCGGGCCACTGACTTGGGCCTCTTCATCTAGTGCATCCGCGATCGACTCAAGGGAACTCGTGGGAAAACTCGCCACCCCAACAGCATCTGCGATCTTCAACACAGGGATCGTTAAGGACCAGAGGTTGGCGCGCGGTGGACGGCCGCCTGCATCAATAGCCACGAAGTGGGTATTCGCCTGCGCAGCGCGCTTGGCCAGGGCTGAGCCCGTGGCCCCGATCGCGACGACTCGACAACCACGACGAACAGCTTCATCAAAGTTTGTCAGCGTTTCTTCGGTTTCACCCGAGCACGAAATAGCAATGACGACGTCGAGGGCGCCGATCCACGCGGGCAGCGAATACCCGCGGTGACTCAGGACGGGAATAGGTGACTGACCGATCGTTGCCGCGCGGACGATGTCCCCGGCTACTGCTGACCCACCGATTCCGCACACAATCAGTGCGCGCGGACGTCCGTCGGTGGCCAGCGCGGAAAATAGCTCGCTGTTTTCGCTCACCCATAGCAATGACCGACGAACCTGCGCGCCACTGGTCGCGATGGCCTGGAGCATGCCTTCCGGATCACCCGCAGCTAGAGCCAGGGAGTTGTCGAGAATCGTGTCATCAAAATTCACGAGCGGGCCTGCGCTTGATCTAGAAGGAGCACTGGAATTCCCTCAACTACCGGAAAGCCCAAAGCGCAGGAAGCGCATACCAACTCATTCGGAAACTGGGCGACCTCGCTCAAGGTATGACGACAGTCAGGACACACGAGAATCGCAAGCAACGAGGTAGCCACCATTACTTTCCCTCTCGCACTAGTCCCAAAACCTGATCACGTACCTCAATCATCACACCACGGTCTCGGGCTTCAGCATTGAGGCGCAAAAGTGGCTCGGTATTGGATGGTCGGAGGTTGAACCACCAATCGCCACCAGCAACGGTAAGGCCATCGAGTTCATCTATAGCCACATCCGAATCCGCATACTCCGCGCGCACCAGGGCGATCGCTGCCTGCTGATCCGACACGGTGGAATTTATTTCACCGGAGGCAACGTAACGATCGTACGAACTCAAGAGAGTGGACAAGGTGACATCGCTAGGAGCTTGAGCCAATGCGGACAACACGTGCAGAGCCGCCAACATTCCAGAATCCGCTCGCCAAAAATCACGGAAATAGAAGTGGCCTGAATGCTCGCCACCAAAGACTGCCCCTGATGTCGCCATCTCGGCCTTAATGAATGAGTGGCCCACGCGCGTTCGCACCGGTACTCCCCCGGCTTCGCGCACGACTTCGGGCACGGACCAGGACGTGATCAGGTTGTGAATGATTGCGCTGCCTGGATGAAGGGCTAATTCGCGGTCGGCGATCAGCGCAGTCAAGGCGCTTGGAGACACTGCCAGCCCACGCTCATCAACAACAAAACAACGATCAGCGTCGCCGTCGAAAGCCAAACCAATGTCCGCACCCACTTCCAGGACTTTGGCCTGGAGGTCTACGAGGTTCGCGGGCTCAATGGGATTGGCTTCGTGGTGCGGAAACGTCCCATCAAGATCGAAGTACATCTCGATCACCTTCAAGTGCGGCGAGTTCAACACCGCCGGCACAGTCAATCCAGCCATGCCATTACCAGCGTCAACAACAACGGTTAGCTCGCACGCGGGATTAATGGGGACGAGGTTTAGGAGGTAACTCGCATAGTCACTTAAGACATCCAATGTGCTGAGTTCTCCAAGGGGGCCATCAAAAGATGGTGGTCCATTCTGCGCAAGGTCGCGAATGGC
>Ga0209086_10000676_pt1 | contig 28866 bp, 16 predicted proteins | sample M_130207_XF_Meta_FD_187312 | JGI IMG/M metagenome (GOLD analysis project Ga0209086, IMG submission 187312) | Freshwater microbial communities from Lake Montjoie, Canada to study carbon cycling - M_130207_XF_MetaG (SPAdes) (version 2) | ecosystem: Environmental > Aquatic > Freshwater > Lake... | reverse complement strand
AACTGAGGTTTGCCGAATTAATTCTAAAAAATGTCGTAGGCCTCTCGCCCGATTCGGTTTCCCACGAAGTGCCCTTCAAAGATGATCAGGGCCGCAATCGTCGGATCGATTTCGTAATTAACGATGGCAAAATGGCTCGCCCTATTGCAATCGAAGTTGATGGCAGAGACAAGAAAGGTCGCCTTCTTACCCACGAAGAGCACGACGACTTTGTCGCTCGGCAGAATGTACTGACTCGCGACTTTCACGTGCTGAGATTTACTAATAATCAGGTTAGGAAGAAACCAGAAGATTTGCGCAAGCAAATAAAAATGGCCATTGCTAAGGAGCGATTGAAATCCCGCCGAGCATCGCAGTCCATTGCGCCGCCCGACCTGCCTCCAGCGGAGCAAGTCGATACGCAGGAACCCCCAGTTAGTGCGCCTCCGCGAAGAACGCGAAAACTTCTGGTTCAACCTTCTCAGCCCTCTGATGGCGCAGAGACGCAGAATCGGCCCCCATCGCCGGGTGGCGCAAGGGGTGATGAGCAGGCATCGCCTCCCACCACTCCCGAACGCAAATGGCGGACACTTTTTACTGCGCCGTTACGGAGAATGCGAAAACTTTTGTTTACGCCGCCGCCCTCTGGTGTCGGAGACACGCAGAATCGGCCGCCATTGCAGGGCGATGCAGGGGCTGATGAGCAGGCAACTCCTCCCACCGCTCCCGAACGAAAATGGAAGACTCTAAGTCAATAGAGATAAGTATGGAAGAGAACGAACTTGTTGCAGCGATAGTTGGGGTGCTTAGGGCTAAACCTGGTTCCACCACTCGCGAAATCAGGAGAGCAATCGGTGTCGACAAGGTCGATAAGGGTTTAATTAATTCAACGCTCTACAGCGGAAGAGGATTGTTCCGCAAGGACACCGAGTCGCGGCCGAGATGGTTTCTACTATCGAGTGAGTCTTTACCGGCAGTGCCCACAGAGGCTCCGAGTTCCCCAGCCATCCACCAGGACGTTGCCGTGGGCCTCCCTGCCGAACTCTTGCGGGTGTCGCCGCCTTTCGAGGAGACACCTTCGAGCGAAGCATCGTTAAAGACCGGCGAAGACGTGAGAAGGGATTGCGAGCCCGAGGAAATTGAGCCATTGCCGACTGTGCGCAGGGTCGGTCTGCCTCAGGCACGGGTGGTACGAAAGGTGAGGCGCGCTGCTGTAGATCCAGAGTCAGCATCGAGTCCGCTCGGCGCAAGTGAAGACAACCAGCACTCGAACGAGCAGAGTTGGAGAGATGACTATCCGCATGCTTCAGAGTATGGGGGTGAGGAGTATGACGGGCACTAGGCGTGTAGCAACTCCCAAAACTCTGATCGCTCAAGGGATATCTGGAGCCCCTCCGCACTGGGTAATTGGGTAGGCGGCACTCTTGCGCCTCGGCGGTAGATGCCGGTAGTTTTAGGACTGCACCGGGCCTGCGAAGGTCGCATAACCGCTGCCTCGCCTTATGGACCTTCGACAAATCACCCTCACCGACCTCGTTGACGTTGGTGCGCGCTCCTTTGATCTAGTCGTGCATCGCGGACCGGGCGGCTACCAGCAATGACGATCATCGACGACAGACCGTTTGCATTTGGGGATCGCTTCTTTAACTCGGCAGATGGGTTCAGCAACATTGATAAGGGTCGAATTTTCGACGCCGTCTCAAAGTTCCAATCCGACAAGCACCATCCAGGGCTTAACTTAGAGAAACTCAATGGCGACAGTAGCGGGCGCCTCTACTCCATAAGAGCATCGCAGGAGCTCCGAATCTTGCTAGTGATACAAGGAGGGACCTTCATTTTTCTGGAGGCTGGACACCACAGTATCTACGACAAGATACGTAATGGCCGACTCGCTACTAAGCACGACGCACCATCCATAACCTTTATGGTTCCGTTCGCAGAGGTAGAGGATGGAGGACCGCAGGTCACTCGTTACACGATCGGTAACGTTGAAAACAGCAAAGGTGTATTAGATCATTGGGGAGACAAGGACCTCGCTGAGGCAGGATTTTCAGGTGAAACAATCTTGATACTGCGTACCGCTAAGTCTGAGGAGCAGTTCTGTGAGTTAGAGAAAGACGGGCTGCTCTCGAGCGATGACTGGGAGCGGGCGATGCTTCTCTTTGAGCTAACGCCTGAGGAGTGGCGAACTCCGCAATTGTTAGTTGATACAAATGAAGCTGAGCTAAGGCTTCGTCGAGCAATTACTGATTTTGGAGCAGCACACGGTCTTTCGACGTTCTTCTCGCCGGCCGAAGTTGAGGCGATTGCTAGTGCCCCAATCGAGGATTGGATGATTTTTCTCCACCCTGATCAGCGTGCGATCGTTCGGCGCCGATACGAGGGCCCTGCGCGTGTGCGCGGTGCCGCAGGTACTGGGAAAACGGTAGTTGCTCTGCACCGGACCGCCGAGCTTGCTCAACGGTTTAGGGATGAAGAGCAGAACAAGCTCCCAATACTCTTCACAACCTTTATTAAGTCTTTGCCTCCGGTATTCGAGAGTCTTTACCGCCGACTTCCCCTTGCCCCTGATGATTGCGAAGTTGAGTTCATAAATATTGACAAACTTGCACGAAGGTTGGTCACTGATTCGGGTACCAAGGTGCAGACAAGCCTGTCTGATATCAACGCTGCATTTTCTCGAGCGTTCAAACAGGTAGTGGGTGATGATTCGCCTCTCGGCAAGGAGTCACTCACAAAGGAATACCTAAAGACCGAGATTTCAAAAGTCATCAAGGGGCGTGGAGTCGGCTCGGTTGAGGAGTATCTGATGCTTGAGCGCACTGGACGACGCGTTGCATTTACCGCTGGGATGCGAAAACAAGTTTGGGAGTTACGCGAAGTCTGGGACGAAGAAATGCGCACTCGGGAAACAGTGGATTTTGCTGACGTCATGTTGATGGCGCGAGATGTTGTGCGCTCCGGAGCCGGCACCCGTTATCGTGCCGCCGTTATTGATGAGTCCCAAGATCTCACGCTTGTCGGTCTGCAACTGGTTCGCGGGTTGACCCAGAGCGAACAGGAGGTTGACCGATCTGACGGCCTCCTACTAGTTGGAGATGGTGGTCAACGTATTTACCCCGGAGGGTTCACGCTCCGACAAGCAGGCTTGCAGATTGCAGGGCGTTCAAATGTTCTAAAGGCGAACTACAGAAACACTGCAGAGATTCTCGGAGCAGCGCTCGCCGTTACAGGGGATGGGATTGTCCAAGATCTCGAAGAGGATGAGACATATCGCAGAGGTGACGTAGAGGTTGCAGCACAGCGAGGGGAGGGGACTCGCCCAATGCTCGTTGAGTGCGCAGGTGCCGACGATGAGGCCAGATGGGTAATGTTGCGGATGCGTGAGCTTGTTGCATCCGGGGCGGCTCGTTACGGAGACATGGGGCTTTTTGCGCACACGAACAAAGATGTAGACCGGTGGCTCAAGGCCCTGTCCTCAGCTGAAATTCCGCGGGCCGATCTATCGAAGTCGGTCGGGGAACTGTCCGACGAGGTAAAGGTTGGGACGTACTACAGAGCAAAAGGCCTCGAATTCAAGGCTGTATTTCTTCCTGGCGTTGACGAAGGCTTCCCCCGGCGTCGTGATGCCGGTCAGGACGAGCATGAGTACGAAGAGCAGCGATCACTCGCAGTTAGTCAGCTGTATGTAGCAATGACGAGAGCGCGAGATGCGCTCTTCGTCACGACTCCAGATAGTCCGAGCGACGTGTTACTAGGCGCACTTGACTCGTTCGACGTCGTTCCGTCCTGACCCAGTGATGCCCACTCATCCGCCTTCGGGCGAGCCTCTTGGTGATTCTGCTCTGCCTCCAAACGTTGCAGCGGCACGAGAGATATTGCTTGAGGATGGACCCGCTTCTCCGGCAGAACTTAGGGCGAAGCTGCAGTCCCGAGGCATCCTCCTAAGAGAGGCGACGCTCGCTGCATTGCCAGTTAAGTATTCACATATGTTTTCTACGGACTCTGGGGACCGAATCATCGCCCTCCGCTCTCGAGTCGCGAGAGATATCGAGCGTGACACTTCAGAAGAAGTAGCGCACTTGCTCGAGCCGCTCTTGGAGCCGTGGAGCAGAGACCAAGTTGTGGTTTTCGACCTAGAGACAACGGGTCTGAATCATGACGTGGACGAGATTTGGGCAATTGCTGCTCGTAACCTTGGGACGGGTGCTGAGTATTCGGTGCGTGTCTCAGTAACTCTCGATAGCCCAAGAGTGCCTCCTCTCGAAGATGAAGAAGTTGAGATCCCGATAGCTGAAGCGTTGGCTGGGCTTAAGGATATTTTTAACTCAGTGCCTGCAATCTCTGGCCATAACATCGCGAATTTTGATGTTCCGTTCATTAGGCGAGTTGCAGAACGAATTGGCATGTCCTGGGTTATTGACAAGTCCATTCTTGATTTAACGGTGCTCTCTACTCTGGCCCTCCCGAATTTAGACGGCCGTACGCTTGAAGAGTTGGTTCATGTCACAGGCGTGCCGCACGGCGAGTTTCACCTTGCGCTCGATGACACACGCGCCACAGCCGCTGTTATCGAGTCGCTGCTGGATCACATCGACCCAAGTTCTGCTTCATGGTCTGTCGCCTCTATGTGTTTGGCAAGAGCCGGAAACGATTGGCCTCGGCTCTTTCCTGCATTCACGAATAGCGATAGAGAGGCTGCTCTTACTCCGCCGGAAGATGTTCTTTCCCGGGTGCAGCCCACACCTAAAATTGAGAATCCTGCGCAGTGGGTCAGGGACGCCTTCACGAAGTTGAATTCCAGCCGTAGTGGTTTTCGCTCCCGGCCGAGTCAGCTCGAGATGAGCGAGGCGGTCGTCGAAGTAATGAGAGACGGCGAACTTCTAGCCGTAGAGGCGCCGACTGGCACTGGAAAATCTCTCGCATACCTATTGCCCGCCCTCGCAAGAGCAACCCGCGGCGTTCCTGTGGTTGTCGCAACGGCTACAAAAGTCTTACAGCAGCAATTACGTGGCGATGCCGAGGGCCTGTTGATTGATGGGCTACTGACCGTTCCGGTCCGCCAGATTTCAGGGGTATCTAATTACATCTGCCCTCGTGAGATCAACAGCGCGTTAGATGATGTTGACATCCCTCCTGAGGAGTGGACTGCCGTTGCCGTGGGGATCAGGGCTCTCTCGACCTCCGAGTCAGGTGTCTGGAGTGAGGTCTCGGATTGGATGCTCCGCTCAAATTCTCCTGGCTATGTAAAGCGACGCATTGCGCTTGCTACTACATCTAACGATTGTGAACGCCGATCCTGTGAGCATGTGGGCCGGTGTCCGCTCTATCGACGATTGGAAGGTATCGGCGAGACTCCAGGAGTCATAATCGCCAATCATGCGCTCATGGGGGCGTGGGCAGATGGTCGCCGACGCGGGCGCACTGCTCCGGGAGATGTTTTTTCCGAAGACCGAGCAGATTTAATCATCGATGAAGCGCACGATCTCGAAGACACGCTCACGTCAGCATGGACTGAATCCACGACTGGTTTCGACCTTGAGGTCGTTGAAGCAGTGGTGTTTGGCCGTAACGGTCCGGTTCGGGCATCGCAGCGAGCTGCTCGAGATATTGGAAATACCGCTGCAATAAGGGAAACAGTTCAGCGATTAATGGCATTAGATGAAGAGCTACGCGCCGCCACTAGAGGCCTTCACAAGGCGATCCAATCATGCATCCATGAATTCGGTGGGCCTAGTCGAACGCTTGTACTTGTTAATGCAATACACGGGCGCAGAGCAGAGTTTCGACAGGTGCAGGCAAAAATCGTTGAGGCCCGAACCGCTATTCGAGACATTGCAGAGGGGTTGAATGCGCTTGCGGCAATTCTCAAGCCTGATTCAGTCAACGGAGAAGAGGCGCCTGCCGCTAGTGCTTCTAACCAGCCGCAGACTCTGTCAATAGCGCTGCGAAGAATATTTGGGGTACGACGCGATTTACTCGATCTTGTGGCCCGCCTGACAACGCTGCGCGATCTCCCCGATGATCATGCATTTGTTCATGTCCTCTCTACGAACGAGAGCGTTCGAGATCGTTCTGACGCAGGGTGGGAGTTTGAGCGGATTCCAATTAATATCAGCGAGATATTTCGGGATGACGTTGTGGAGATTGCCCATTCGGTGACATTGACAAGTGCGACTCTGACGGTAAACGGGTCATTCGACTTCTTAGCTTCGCGGTTAGGCCTGCTTCTCGAGGCAAGTCCGGTAACCATTGACACTGAAGAAGAGAAGCCCGCTGAGCGTATTTTCAACACGAGAATGCTAGAGAGCCCGTTTTTGCATGACGACCAATCTGCAGTTGTTTTGACTAGCCACCTGCCGTTTCCTTCTCCAGCCAACGAACTCGAATTTTGTGAAGAACTAGCCGCAGACCAGGTGGGCCTCCTCTCTCTCACTCACGGTCGAATGCTTACTCTCTTTGCTGCCCGTTCGCGTATGGAGAAAGTCGCTGAACTCGTCTCGGAGCACTCAGAGAGCTTGGCTGAACGCGGGGTAAGAGTTCTGGTCCAAGGAGACGCGAGTCCACAATCAATAGCGCGACAGTTTCGCGCAGACCCTGGCACTGTTGTTTATGGGCTGCGGTCATATTGGCAAGGTTTCGATGCTCCTGGAGACACATTGTCTTACCTAGCGCTTGAGAAACCTCCGTATCCGCACCCGGGTGATCCAGTGGCGGCAGCGCGCCAGCGCTCGATTACTGAAGCCGGCGGAGATGCATTTATGGACTACATCGTGCCGAGAACTGCGATCACGTTTGCGCAGGGTTTTGGGCGCTTAATTAGGCATGAAGAAGATCGCGGTGCTGCGATTGTCTATGACCGGAGGATGCACCTTCCTACAGTCGCCAACGGAATGATCTTGGGAACGCTTCCCACCAACAACCATCACTACGCGTTTGACCGCGATGATGCATGGAATTTCGCGATTGAGTTTGTAACAGGCGAGGCCCCTGACTTGACGTCTGCATTACTCGCCGATTTTGATCGAGTGGCCTCAATCTTGAGTGAGGTGATGCTAGAGGAGGGTGAAGATCCGGAGATCAAACTTAGGCGAGCGGCGCTTGAACTATTTGGCATTGCGCACCTGCGCGACGAGCAGTTGCAAATTATGCGAGCAATGCTGGAGGGGCGCGATGTGCTCGGAATCCTCCCGACGGGGTTCGGAAAATCACTCTGTTTTCAGTTGCCCTCTATGCTTGCTTATGGCGATGGGGTGACTGTTGTAGTGAGTCCACTCGTAGCCTTGATCAAGGACCAAGTTGATGAGCTCAGGGGGAGACGCGGATTTCGGGCTGTTCATGGAATTACTGGAGCAACTAGCGCTACCGAGCGCACCGAAATTATGAGAGATATCTCAGGCGGTCGTACCCGCTTGCTATACGTGTCCCCTGAGAGGTTCGTACGCGACGCGACGATGCTGCGGGCTCTTGAACAGAGCAATGTGCGAGCGGTCGTCATCGATGAAGCGCATTGCGTGAGTGTTTGGGGGCCAGACTTCCGTCCAGAGTTCCGATTAATTGATCGTGCGGTTGCTGATCTGCCACGATGCTCTCGAATTGCTCTCACAGCAACTGCTACTCCCGAGGTAGAGGCAGATGTGATCTCCGCACTGGCCCTTGATCGCCCTCTAATCGTAAGGCGCCCAGTCGACCGCCCGAACCTCAGATTCACGGTACGAAAAATTAAGACTGACAAGGATCGAGCACGTGAACTATTGCGCATTGTCTCCGCTATGGGCGACAAGCCAGGGATTGTCTACGCGGGTAGGCGTGCTACTACAGAGGAGGTTGCTTGGATACTGCGCCAGGCACGTATATCAGCCCGGGCCTACCACGCAGGCTTGCTACGCGAACAGCGCGACTCGATCCAAGAAGATTTTCTAAGTGGTCAGACGCAAGTGATCGTGGCGACCAAGGCATTCGGGATGGGGGTCAATAAGCCGGACATCGGATGGGTTCTTCACTATGACCTACCAGAGTCGCTCGAGGGCTACGCACAGGAGGCCGGGCGTGCCGGGCGTGACCCCAGTATCGATGCGGATTGTGTCCTTGTGTACTCGAATCAGGACTTGAAGAGACGACGCATGCAGATTGGACGAGCTGACGCCACTGCAGACCTTGCTGATGCGCGCAAAGTGCTTCGTGCAATCGGAGACTCGCGCAAACGCGGAGAGGCTCACATCTTTGATCCCGATGAACTTGCTGACCGCTCTGGTGCTGATGTCGAGGACTTAAACGTCATACTTGCCTGGCTCGAACGAACTGGTAATGCCATGAGACTTACCGACCAATCAATGAGGGGAACAGTAAGCAAGGGATTCCGAGAGCCAGCTGACGAGGAAGACCGAAAAGAGTTCCGCCGTCTCTTCGCTACGGTTCTTCGTACCAAGCCCAATATGCGAAAGCTGGTTGATTTCAATACCCTCGAAGACGAGCATGGAATTGACGCTGAGGATCTTGAAGAAATGATGGTCCGTTGGACCATGGCAGGGCTAGTGGTCTTCAATACAAGCCAGCGTGGCTGGCGCGTAAAGATACTGAATCCAATTATGGATGAGCAGGCCTATTTGAATGCTTTAAAGGAGTGGCGTGAATGGGAACGACGCCGATTGGATGCGATGATTGACTACGCGGAGAAAGGACTGTGCAGGCGAGTCAGCGTCGCCCACCACTTTGGCGATGATAAACGCGTTTGTGGAGAGATAGAAGGCTCCCTTCCATGTGACGTGTGCTCGGGGCTGGCCCCTGCGTGGAGCTCGATACCAGACTCACATGTTCCAGACCCGGAGTCGCTAATCCGTGTTGATGTGGTGGCTCTCCAGGCAATCAGATGGTCATCCGCGTATCGCCACGGCAGGTACAGCGAGGGCGGCATAAAGGCTGCGATTCTTGGTACAGAGACGCTTGGCGGTCGCCCGATCGGCGCCGGCCTGCTCGGCTGTCCTCAGTTTGGTGCATTGCGGTATCTTCGAGCAGGAGAGCGTCGCCTCAATGAAGCAGTTGAGCACCTCGTGAACCAGGGACTTCTAGTTCGAGAGGCAACCGAGTATCAGGGCAGGTCTTACAGCACTATGCAGATTACGGATGTGGGAAAGAAATTCCTGATGGGTCAGGTGGCTTAAGTCGTGTCCTACGAAAACATAATGGGCGGGAGCGTTTATCGCTCACTCGATGCAGGTGTGCTCGAGCAGGGTGAGGTACGTCTCGGCGAGCAAGAGAGCCGTTTGCTTGGGCTCCCTCTGCACTCGTCGAAGGACATCGAACTTCTTAACGAGAGAAATGAAGTTATTCGAGCCGCGTGGGACACTCGCGGACGAGTCCTTAGCGGAGAGTCTTTGCATGACTACCTTGAGCTTGAAGGACGCGTGGGCTGGTCGCTTCGCTTTGAGCGCCGTGATGATCAGATAACAATTGCTGTTGTAGAGCATCAGCGGTTCACTTACTTTCAACCTCAGTCGCCGGCAACACCTAAGCCAAAGCAGACCGACGCGACTCCAAAGGCAAAGAAGCGCAAGGCGCGTGCGCAGTCCGAGAGGTTCCGCATGCGCCCCGAGTCGGAGTTTGATTGGAGCGGCCCAAAGACAGGTCGCATCGGTATCCACCGCCCAACCCTCGATCGCTTTCGTGAGCAGGTAAGAGCGCAAGGTTGGGATGAAGCAAAGATGGTCGCTACGCGGCTTTGTGGGGAGCGACTCGCAGCTGTGAACTCGTACGACGAGCTTCTTGCGCTTGACTACGCCCATATTGATTACATGCCACACCAGGAAGCCGCAGCAATTCAAGTGCTAAATCTCTTGAAGGGTCGCGCCGTGTTGGCCGATGAGGTGGGCCTTGGTAAAACAATCGAAGCAGGTCTCATCCTCAAGGAGCTCTCGCTACGCGGAATGGGGAGGAGGATTCTCATTATCTGCCCCGCTGGTCTGCGTAACCAGTGGAAGGAGGAGATGGCAAGCAAGTTTGAGGAGGCCTTCACCCCGATCGAGAGTAGTTACGCCTCCTTTGCTGGTGATCGTTTGATCATGAGTCTCGAGATGGCTCGGAGCCAGCGCGAACAGCTGATTAAGCAGACCTGGGATTTGGTGATTTTCGATGAGGCGCATCGGCTCGCAGGAAAAGGAGCAGTTCAGACTCAAGCACTCGTGAAAGGGTTAAAAACCCGGAACATGCTTTTTCTAACCGCTACGCCAGTACAGAATAGTTTGAGCGAACTCTATCGATTAGTTGAGATGTTGAGGCCGGGCACGTTCGCTACCGAGAGGCAGTTTAAAAGAGAGTTTGTTGACCCGGACAATGAGAGGCATCCCGTAAAACCAGATGAGCTCAGGCGCCTTGTAGGCCAAGTGATGGTCCGCACGACGCGTGCACAGGCAGGCATAGACAATGTGACGCGCCACGCGTTAGATCTTCCTATCATTTTGAGCAGCGACGAGCTTGCCCTTTATCGCCGTTGTCTAGATGCGATTAGGGGACCACTCGCTGGCACAACTAACCATTTCCAAAGAAATTTTCTTGCTAAGCGTTTAACTGTTTCTCCCCGTTCCTTGGCTCCCGTGGCACTGCGGATGGCTGAGAAGGCAGCAGATCCAGGTGCGCGCGCCGCACTTGAGGAGATCGCCCACGAGTGCGGCGATTTTGGAATGGGAACACGCGAAACGGTCGGGGTTGAGCAGGCACTTAGGTGGGTAGAAGAGCATGGGCGAGTTCTAATTTTTACCCAGCACACAGATGTTTTGGAGTCGCTCATGAGAGCCTTTGACGAGTCTGGTACTGAGGCCATTGCCTACCACGGTGGGATGTCATCCATGGCTAGGGGAAACGCCAAGGACCACTTCACGAGAGCGAAAAATTTTGCACCAATTCTCATCTCAACAGATGCCGGAGCCGAAGGGCTAAATCTCCAAGCGGCTAACTGCGTAATGAACTTTGACTTGCCATGGAATCCCATGCGCATTGAACAGAGAATTGGCCGAGTGCATCGCGTCACACAGAAGCGTGATGTTCACGTACGCAACCTAATAGCGGTCAATACCATTGACGAGAATGTCTACTGGCTCCTCAAAGACAAGTTAGCGATGTTTGAGCTGCTCTTTGGTCAGGTCACCACAATCTTGGGCGAGCTAGATGTGGGGAAGGAGGGCAGATCATTTGAGCAGTCGATTCTTGATGCTGTCTCAGCTCCATCTGACCGTGAAGCTGAGAAGAAGTTCCAGCATTATGGAGACAAACTGGCCGAAGCACGTTCGCGAGCAGACGAGCAGATGCAAGCAGGGAGCCACATTGACCGTTGGGCGAGTGCATCTAAGAGCGATGCCAAGAGGCGAGCTGGTATGCCAGTCGGTGGCGCAACCGAATTGCGCCCGGAAGTGCGCAAAAAACAGCGTAAAAGACAGAAGGAGGTAGGCAAGTATGCGCGTGAGGTTTTCGAGTGCATCGGTGCAGAGATCACGCGGGATAAGGCCAATGTGATCAGCGTCCGAATCCCTGAGGAATGGGTCGACGATTTTGACGAGCGAGTAGAGATGCACCTTGCTCTCTCTCCAGATGCTCTCGATCTTCACCCGGACGCAGAGTTGTTTGCTGTGGGTACAGAGGCTTTCGATGAGGTTTTAGGTGCACTTCGACTGCGTGGAGATTTACTCGGTTCAATCATTGAGCCACCGGATATTTCTCAGGTTCCTATCATTGACCACGTCCCTGAGATTGAGATATCTAGGAGGTGGGTAACAGGCCCTCACAACTTTGGAACGGTGAGTACTTGGCGAGTGACGGACCCTGAAACAGGTGATGAGGTAGTAGAGGTCGAATCGCCAGAAATGCCTTCACATGATGGAAAGGCAGTCAAGGAACTCTCGGAGAGCTCTCTTCTTCCAGACTCTATTAAAGGCCGCGCCGTGGTGGATTCGTGCGTAAGAGCCGCAAAGATTCAACTCCGTGAGTTGTCTGAGGGCCGGCGTTACGAAGCCGAGACTGCTATCAGCGCTGAGGTAGTGCGTGAAATAGCCGCTCTTGATAAACAGATTAAGCAACGTGAGGTTGAGCTCTCTAAAACGCAAAGTTCGCATCCGCGTGCAGCCGAACTCAAGGAGGACATTAAGCAATTTCAACTTGTCCGCGCGAGGCAAGAAAAGCGGTCGGCTGCGGCTGCGGAGCTGGAACTTCGTGGCGAGTTGCTCGCGATAGATGTGCGAGGTGGTGATGAGTTCTCGGTCCACGAGGAGTGGGTCGTAGAAGATGGTTCTTCGGTGGAGATTGAATACCCTTGGGATTGGGATTCGCCTGATGGCAGTTATTTAAGTGAAGCCGGTGCACCAGTCACTCGACTGGCCTTCTGTATAAGTACGCACGTTCTAGATGCAAGCGAAATTATCCTCTGCGAGGATTGTTTGGGTGTTACCTGCGATGCGTGTCCGGAGAAAGTCAAAAATGCACCATGCCCACTTTGTTCAATGGAGGTGTGCGCTGCATGCCGAGAGGCTCAAGGCGGGCTTTGCAGCCATTGTGCGGACCCCCAACGGGCTGATCATCTTGATCGGCCTGGAGTAGTGGCTTGGAGTGTGGGTGCAGGCCGAACACTGTTAGTTGCCTCAGGGTATGCCGAGTTAGTGAGCCCGACGGACGTACGAGTTTTAGTCCCAGCAGGCTCCATGTCGCTGGTTTCAGATCGGGTAAGGGCGCTGGCAGTTTCACTTGTAGCGCCTCTTGATGCTGAGATTCAACTTCTTACCGGAGAAAAATCAGTCCGCGGCGCGCTTGATCTGATGTGGGATGAGAGTTTCAAGGTTGAGTGGAGTGTTGAGTCCGGCGTGTTGAGTGCGCCTGCTGAGGAAGCTGCTCACTTAATTGAGGATTCACTAGCGGCTCCGGTCGTTGAGGCTGACGTTTTTATAGAAGGCCTACTCAATAGCTTGCGAACGGAGGTTCCTCCAGCTGCGCCTCCCGTCATGGTTGGAAGAGTGGTACAGGAGGTTCGCCGAGTAACTCTCTCGGTCGATGGACTCTTAAGTGAGACGACACGCCGTAGTGCAGATTGGCTTAACGCCCTAGAGCACAGCGTTTTCCCGTTTGAGAACTTGGGAGAAGGCTTACTTCGTGCCACGGCTACCGGCTGTGAAGTTGAGGTCGGCGCAATCAATCACTCTGCTGAGATTATTGTGACTACCGAAGGGTTGGTCGATATTTTATTCGTGCCTGGGACTGAAGGCGCGAGCCTGCAAGGAGAGCTTGACTGGGCCAAGGCGACCGAAGAGGCAGGGTTCACAGCGCGACACAGAGTCGATGTGGGAGATTCAGTTCGGGATTTGAATCAGAGCGATTTTGCAGCCCCTGTTAGCGCTCACTGTCTCGAACGTGGAGAGATTCCGACATGGGGCTTCGTGCCCGGGCCAGGAATTCGATCAGCGGTTGACGACGACCTGTTGCGTTTCTACGAGGGGACGAACCGCTCGGAATCGCGCGAGGAGTCAGTCGGAGATGTCAAATTAGCGTCTCGCGAGGTTTCGGCGGTGGTTCTAGAGTTACTCGACGTTCTCAATTTGGAGCGGCTGTGCCTAAAAGAGCGTCGCGAGGTCGCAGAGAAATGGCAAGGAATCGGCGGCACGGTCGCGGTTCGTTACCCTGTTCCATCATCTGGACCCGTAGTGCCTCCACTATCGGACGGCGGCAGAGGTATCGAGGATTTCACTACTGATTCGCACGGCCACCTTGCTCGAACAGAGAACGTTCAGGATTGCGGCGTCTGCGGAAAATTCGGTTGCAATGCCTGTACCGGTAAGGCTTTGGTTAGTCCGTGCCCGAGCTGTGAAAAGCCGACGTGTAATGGCTGCATCTCTAAAGATATGAGCACACTCCTCGAGGAGTTCTGCGAACGCTGCAGCGACCGATCCTGCAAGCAGTGTGGACGGGGCCTACGCGTATCCACATGCAGGCTATGTTCCCGAACAATTTGCTCGAGTTGCCAAGTCGGGGAGATGTGCCAGACCTGCTCGCAACTCTCGAGCACACGGCAAGCAAGCGACGCGGAGCGAGCATCATTACCCGCCGCACTCGCCGCACGAGGTTTGCAGATTCGGGTTAGCAGCGATGAGCAAGCAACCGTTGTGCTACTCGCTGGCGCCGAGCGGCGCGAAGTTGCCGTGATCATCAAAGGAGAGATTGTCCTTTGGGAGGCGTTTGACGGTATGAGCAATGCTCTCAGGACGCTAAAGGTAGGAGTGGCGCAGCGGTTTGATGCGTTCGGCGACGCCACAGTTCGTTCTCTAGACCGATCTCTTTCACTAGCACTCCCTCGATCGGCGCTCCCACTGCTTGACGAACAGCGCTTGGAATTTCGCTGGGAGGTTCAAGATGCAGTTGGGCGACACGTTGCCGGCTCGACAAATGCTCCGCAAGTTGACGATTCGGCTATCGACGAAAATCTTGTCGAACAACTCGTCGCGGTTCTTGGGGCCGAAGGCATCGTCGTTGCATCTCGCGGAAATGTTGCCGGTTTCGGAGCGGATCGTTCGCCAAAATCTGGTATCAAACAATTGATTGACTCGTTGGCAACCGGTACTTCTGTGGCTACCGGAGAGGTTCTGATTGAGCAGTTTTGTGAACTCCAGCAAGTCTGGCTTACTGGGAGTGGTCTCCGCGAGAGGGTGGCAGGGAGCGAAGGGGTTGTGGACCAGGATGATGTGTGGCATGAAGGGTCCGCAGATTGGGCAACTAATTCGTGGAAACCTGAGCCAATTGTCCTGGAGGTCGCAGAAGTTTCCGGCGCCAGCACTGCACTTATGAAGGTAGGCGGATCGGTAGTGCTTGCTGTCAGTTTGAACGACTCCACCGATACAGAACCAACTTATTTTGGAATAAGCGGAGAAGGTGGGGAAGCTGGGGAGTTCGAGGGGATTCTTCTTGGAGAACTAATCGGTGACGGACAGCCCCTAGATGTAACCGAAGTTGCAGATCCAGCACGGCTAGTAGGGCCAAAGATGGCCCGCGGTGAATTTCTGGAGCGTGTGACTGTTCCGATCCTTGAGGCCTCTCGGCGAGAGTCGAGTTTGTCTGCAGCGATGCTCGCACTTGATTTATGGGCAGATGGTGCCCGGCCTGTTCAGCCGATGTTGCTCCCATTTCCAGATCCGCTTCTGGCTTCTCGACTTCATCAGCGAGCCCTGAGCAGCTTGAATATCTCCGAGCTCGATGTGGACGGGACTGCACGTCGAGTCTCGATCCCAGTTCACGTAATCGAGCAATGGAGTATCGATGGAAATCCATGCACTCTTGATTACATCCTTGAGCCAGGAGAAACCAAAGGCTTAATTACTGCTCACGATACCCAAGAACGCATTGACCTAGCAGTTATGGATTCATTTGGGCACTTAGTCGCCGCTTATACAACATGTGAATATTGTGAAGAGAACCTGTGCGGTCGTTGCGAGCGCTCAATTGGGGAGTGCAGTGTGTGCTCTCGGAGGGTATGTGATGCCTGCGCAGGCGAACCTAATTCGCTTGGCCGGAGGTGTGGTGCATGTGCTTCGGTAGCGGTAATAAGTGCAAAGCAAGCAAGCGAAAATGGTTTTCCTGGGCCAAAGCGCGGAGATTTTCTTTCAGCACGTGATGCTCTGCATATAGCGTTATTCACGCGTCCAGCAAAGCTATTTGGATCGGCAGAGTGGACGTCGTGGGAGCAAGGTGCTGATGGTGCTTGGAGAGCGAGTGAAGTGCAGGAAGCTTCTGCATTGCATGAAGTTCTCAGCAAAATAGCGAGAGAGAAGCGTTAGCGCTCGAGTTTGTCAGAGTTTGCGCCATTTGCGTGTCGAGGAAGGCGCCGGCGGAGGCGGCGGAAGAGTGTAAGGAGGGGTTGCAGGTAGCGACCTCGGCGTACGAGGTGGAATCGGGTTCGGCGCTACGTAGGAATTCACGTTGGACAGTTCCTGCCGAACTGCATCGGAATGGTGATGCTCAAAGTGTGCGAAGAGTGCTGCAGCCGCCTCTGCGTCCGCCAATGCGCGATGGTTTGGGGCAACGGCTAGCCCAAGACTCTTGACAAGATCTTCTAAGCGAGCCGAGGTGCCTGGGAATCCGCCGCGGCTTCGTCGTGCATACCCAAGGCTGAAGGCCATTTGTTTCGTACAGGCGAACGTGGGTAGGGGAGGGAGACCAACGAGTCTTCGTTCGTGATCAAGGCATCTTTTGTCAAAGGGAGCATTGTGAGCGACCAACACATGACCATGCAGCATTGGTTCAGCCTGCTGCCAAACTTCCGCAAAACTTGGGGCACCAACTATTTCCGCGGGCATGATTCCGTGCACCCTCTGAGTGGCGGCGTTCCCGGTGGATCCGTCTCCACGAATAAGCGTTGAAAATTCGTGCTCCCGTTTCCCTCTCTCGTCAAATGTGATGACGGCAAGTTCGATTACGCGAGCTCCCGAATGCAGACCGGTCGTTTCAGTGTCAATTACCGCTATGGCCTGCACCGTTATCGCCTCCGTCCTTAATTCTACAGAGCATTACGTCCGACATGAGTAGTAGATTATGGAAAAGGCAGGCGACGATGGAGGGCAGACATGGGATTCAGGTACCACCGACGTATACGAACTGGGCGCAAGAGTTGGATCAATCTATCTAAGACGGGTGCGAGCGGAAGCATGCGGTTTGGTCCGCTCACGCTCAACAGTAGAGGCCGAACTTCGGTGCGTCTCATTCCAGGCCTCTCCTATCGAAGCGGCTGTGCGTTGCCTCTGATGTTGATGGCGGTAGGAGTAATAGTGATGGCAGGCATCTATATCTGATCCGTTCTCCTAATTGTCCTTCGAACCGCAACCTGGAGTATCTACTTTTGGTGCGACCGCTCCCAACTTTGTAAAGAAGAATGCCTGAACGCTTACTTTGCCCCTGTCCCGACCCGGGTTGTAGGTACTCTGGAAAGCCCACTGGGGAAGTCCAGGTTTGAATGAGAACTCAGCACTAATAGGAGAATCGACTGCTCCCTTGAGAACGCCAACTAGATCGTCGGCAGTTTTGATTCCTCCTGAACCACCTCCGGAGAGGAGCAAGAATCCGACTCTCCTTCCTTGAGCGCCAATGAGACCAAGTTGGCCCTGAATCCAATTGATTTGTTGGTCAGCAGCTCGAAGCTGAGCGGTGTTGATACTCCCAAGGCACACTGGAGTGATGTCGAGCCCCTCGGCTGCGATTGGTCGTGTTGTGGTTGTTGTCGCAGTAGTGGTTGTAGTGGTTGTAGTGGTTGGCCCGGGGACTACTCCCAAGAATACAACGCTCAGGGCAAGCAAGAGATCGGCGAAAAGCCAACCAGCGAGGAGTGTTCCTTCGGCTGCGCGGACGCGTTTTCGACGGCTCACGGACGGACTGTCTTCGCAATGGTCTGGCGTAGTGACTCGAGGTCGTCGCGAGTCTGCGCTATCGCAACGCCAATCGCCGGTTGAATACGCCCGAGGTCTCTTGCTATATCGCGCAGCTGCTGCGCCACCTGGATCTGCTCTTCTCCAACGCCTCTTAAGTTCTCGACCAGATCCGTTGTAGCGCGGGGGATCGAGTCTGCGACGCTTCCAATGCCTTGGAGTGAGCGATCTAGTTCGCTGACTAGCCTGCCGAGCCCTGCCATTGGAGTAGCAAGATCTGATGCGGCCTTCTGCAGGTCTCCGATCACGGTTCTGTATGAGTTGCGTTCGCTAGATAGGTCGGAGGCGTGACTTGTGGTGAGGGCAGTCAGGTCAGTGCGTTGTTGATCAAGCAGGGCCATTGAGTCTCGGATCTGTGCGAGTAGTGATTCTTGTTCAGTAGATGATTTGGTGAGCACTCCTACGAGTCGGCTCGAGTCGGTGCTGACTCCCTCAAGACTTGCGGTTACGGTCCCAAGGCCAGTCGTGAATGCAACGTAATCCGCACTAATTCCCTGTAAAGCGCGCTCCAGATTGCTAACGAGTGCGCTTAATCCAGCCATTGGTGTGCCTAGCTCGGATGCTGCTTTCTGTAGGTCCCCGATTACGGTTTGGTAAGAGGTTCTCTCGTTGGATAGAGCGGCTGCATGGTTGTTCGTAAGCGAGATCATGTCGGTTCGTTGCTGGTCGAGCATCGTCATCGACTCTCGTATTTGGGTGAGCAGCGTTGCTTGTTCGTCTGCTGCGCTTGTTAGTGCTCCTACAAGCCGCACGGAGTCTTGGCTAACTCCCTCAAGACTCGTGGTGACTGCTCCAAGCCCCGAGGTAACCGCCGCGTTCTCCGAACGTAGAGTCGCGAACTCCACCTGCAACTGGCCAACAGCGGCCAGAAGTTCCTCGGTTCTGAGCGCTCCGGTCTGAGCGACCTCGGCTAGCGAAGCCGTCGCCTCTGCCATCCCCCCAACAGCTAAGGCTGAGGCAGATGTTAGAGCTGTTGCAGACTCCGCTGATTCCCGGAGCTCGGTTGCCATCGAGTTGAGTTCATGACGGAATCGGAGAGGAGACGAAAGCGAGACCTCTGCTAGGGCGACTGAAATGTCAACAAGGAGCGCCCGAAGCTCGCGACGATGGGTTGCCTCATCCGCCAAATCCTCGAGCTCAAATCGGTTGCGAAAGAATAGGCACATGCCTGTAAGGCCGAATACTAGGAGAATAAGGAGCATGTCTATTGTTGCGATAGAACTGAGGCGCTCCCACCCAGGAGCATTGCCTGAAAAACCGTTCTGCCATTGATCGATAAATGGGGTGCTCTCAGGTCCGCCGTTATATTTCGTCGCTGCCTGCCCTACTGCTAACCAAGTGAGGGCGATCGGGAGGAAGATGAGCGGAACACGAATTAGATCTAGAAACGCAATCAATCTGCGCAGAGGCTGCTTGGATCGTGCTCCAGTGCAGTCAATGACTTCATCGTCGATCACATGCAAGAGGTCTAGCTCGGTCCATGCTTCTAGCCTCTCGCCAGTCTCAAGCGCATGAGCCAGTGCGTTGATCGGATCACTTAGCTCAGCCAAACAAGGCTGTGTCGCTATGGCTCGGGCTCGGGCTGCTAGTTCCGCTCCATCTTGGATGGCAATTTGGTTACTCATGCTGCTTCCTTATGGCTCTGGGATGACTCGAAAATTGGCTCTGTTCGGCCGGGGGGGATGCCGCCGGCCTCTACTGAAATCTTGTCGCCTTGGCTGGCGATTAGGTGACACATCTCTACGGCATTGGTATTGCGTCTAGTAATTGAAATTTGTTCTCCATTTAGTTGCACACGTGCGGCCGTTACATCCGAGTCCAGCGGCCATCTCCATTGAATTGTTACTCTGATCATCCGACTTGCACCGGGTCGCAGGCGTTGAAACGAGTAAGGCTTACGCACGATTCTCACATCCTCCAGCGGAAATTGGCCCAGATGCATGCGGAAAGCAAGATTTAGTAAGTGGCTAGGACCAACTTGTGCGCTAGTAGCTCTATTTAGAGCAACTCTGTGGTGCCCACTGCGGACGAGGTCTGCGAGTGTTGACGGTTCCGACGCATTGCTGCTGAGCCTGCCAGCGATAGTTCTTTCCTTATCAGAGAGTTTGACCCTGAATCTCGCGATGGGTGCAGCGGAGCGTGAGTCCTCAATATCGAGGTAGTCGGATAGTTCTGGATTAGGGGATGCGAGGAGAGCGTGAAGACGCGCTTCTAGTTCATATGCTTGTAGCGCATCCTTGCGGAGGCCTGAAAAATTGCGGTCGGACTCAGGCACAACTTGTAGCACTGGTTCGGACCAAGCATCTTGTATTAGATCATGCACCAACGAATTTTGGGCGGCATGCTCCATTGAGGACCAGAGGGAGGATATCCATTCTGCGGGAGAGATCGCCCCGTGCTCAGACTTCAACGCGACTCGCAAAGTGTTGATGATCGCTAAAGGCCCAAAGGTTTTCTCTATTGCGTTGATGCCATCAACGGATGGCTTCTCAATTTCCCGCTCACCTATGAGCCGGTATGCCCCATGAAAGAATAAGTAATTATCGCCAGCGATACCACCGAGGTGCGGCGGAACCTCCCAGTCTGGGGTATGTACATTTACTGGCTCTGAGTGACTGCGTATTCCGTCACAGTCAATGAAGAATGGCAGAGCGGCTGCAGTATTAAAAAGCCAGTTCGCATCCGAAATATCACCGAATCGAAGCCCGTTCTTGTGGAGTAAATCTAAGAACTGGGCAGACCTTAATAGCGTTCGGAGCTTCCAACCAATGGTTCGACATTCCGTTACGCCTAACACTTCACGACCCTTTTGATCTGGGAACATGAGTTGCGAGAGTTTGGCGTCAAACGTCGAAGACCTTTTATGCGTGCGTACGTCGACTCTGCAGGTAGCGGGAATGCGCTTCATCAGCGTTCCTTTTCGCTGGCTATTGCGCGTTACTACTGAGATCGGCCAAGCCGCGAGATTTTCAATCAGCGCCCGCTCGTGTTGCGCCAATGTCGCGGGCAACGCGATGAGGCTCTCAATTGCGTCCCAATCGTGTTTTTCGGGTTCAAAGAATTGTTTGAAGACAGTTGAAGGATCGTCAAGGAGCTCAAATACGTCAGCTTGGCCGCCGCTCGCGAATTTGGTGTCAGCGATTTTGAGTCTCTGGAGATCAACGCGAGCGGGATAATTTTTCGTCACGTCAAGGGTCTGAACTTTCTAATTGGGGGTTCAGCCGTTTGAGGAGAGGAAGGGGAGGGTTTGGGATTGATGACAACAATCGATGCGACTCCGCTATTTCCGGGATCTCCGCTATCCAGAGGATCGTTCGGATCGGGTCGCAAGCAGTCTCGACCAAACGCGATCACAGGGATTAGAGGGAGCGTCAGTCTTGGAATTCGCAGCAAATGCTGACGCCTATCCCCGCGCAACGTTTCCCAACTTTTCCCATCGAGCCAGATGTCTCCTTCACTTGGGAAATCACGGCCCCCCAGCGGGGGAGAAGATGGCAGGCCTCCGCGGGCCGTTCCATAGCCAGGCTCGCCTCCGACTGCGGCAACCCAATCGCTAGCAGTCGGTCGATAACGCGGGTTAACGGCCCTTAGAGACTTGTCAATTGTGGACGCAAGGAGAGGGGCTTCTGGGTACATGCTCTCAAGTCGAACCAGTTCATCATCGGTTGGAGCAGATATTTGGGTTCCCGTCAGCATGCGATACAGAATGAGCCCGATTTTGTAGCTATCGGTATGCAGATTCGTTCCTAAGTGGGGCAGAGGGTCAATCCACTCGGGGGTCTCCTTCTCAATGCATATTGGTCGGGTTGTTGTAGTGCTGAAACTGTCACAGTCGAAGATGATTACTCTTGGGTCGCTCACTTGCCATGCCGCGTTGCTCCCAGAAATATCCCCCATGACAATATGATTTCGGTGTAGTACCTCAGCGGTCTGAGCAAAGGCGAGAGCGCAAGTCAACAACGTGGCGCGAGGCGGCGCTGAAAAGTCGTATGTCACTCCCTTGCGGGCTATGTGCTCTGGATAGATAAGAAAGTTGTAGTCGCGAACCAAAGTTTTCACATGTTTTGCAGCGGTCATCGAGCATAAAAAGCTTTTGGGAATCCTGCGCATTAGGATTCCAACGAATCTGCTGCCGTCCATAACTGCGGTCTCGGGCCAAGCTGTTCTAGCTAATACCAATTCGCGGTCTTCGGTAGGCATCTCATTGAGAGCTCGACGCAAGGCGTTATACCCTGCTTCGTTAGGGCTCCAACCATCAGATTTTGTTGTGTATTCTTTGTAAGCAATGGAAGGGCTTGAAGCAAGGGCATAAACCGTCCCTTCGCCCCCCTCGCCAAGTAGGGACAACTCGCCAAGCTCAGATCGTTGAACTCGCTCATTCTCAATCACTAGAAGCTCAAGGACGCCAGATCGCTACGGCAGTGCGGTCATCGCTGTGTTCGGCATCTTGGAATTCCAAAATCCGTAAGAATTCTAGAGGATGAAATAAATTTTTCGAGGTGAAGAAAACTCTAAGGTCCTCTGAAAGTTTTTTTTCGTGACCTCCTAGAAGGGCGTCGCCAAATCCGTCGCTTGTAAGCAAGATGGCTTCGTCTTTACCAAGTGGATACCGCTCAATCTTAACGGCATCAGTGTGGGAGACGAGCGTCTCGGTTGGGACCGTTTCGATTGGGCCATCCCCGGGAGTAGGCGAGCGACGACAGTGCTGCTTAGGCTGCCCTGTCTTTATATTCAATGTAATAATTGGACTATCACCGATCGACGCGAACCACACGTACGGAGCTTCTCCGACGCGCTTGATCTCTGTCGTAGGGAACACAGCGACGATAAGTGTGGTGGAAAGATCCGAATTGGGAACTAGTCCATGTTCGGCACATGCCTCTGTGATTTTTCGGGAAGCCACATCGAAAGAAGTTTTTATTACGTCTTCGAAGGCGAATTCGGGACCCGCCGCCAACTGCCCGACGCCTGGAGTGTTTAGTCCATTAACGATCTCTTGTGCTGCAGATTCGGCGGCGATACGAGATCCTAAGTCAGATAAAAGCGAACTCCCAACGCCATCGGCTACTGCTGCTACGACCCAACCTTCGTCATCAGTGGTTCGCACCGCATAAGAGTCTTCGCGAGGGGATCCCTCATAAGCGTGAGATACCCCACGTGATGATGCCGCCCAAACTTGAACGTCTGGAGTTCGGCCGCCATCCGAGAAGTCCCACCGATCCGCTGTGTAAGCAGGTGGAACCGCTATCTTTTCAAACCCTGGCCGTCTCTTTACTGCCTTTCTTATCCAATTCTTTGGGGGCACATCCCCGTAATCGTCTGGAGTCGCTGTGCCAGGGAAGCTCTGAGTATTCGCCGATTCAACGACCTCCGCTGTTCGTGGTTCAGGAGGTGGAGAATTTTGGGTAAGCGGGCGTTGTTTCCGGTTCTCTTGGCTCTCGCCTAGGTTGTTTGGGTTTTGAACTCCAGAGTTTTCAGATGACCCGGTTGGCGGTTCTGGGCGAACTGGGGACTCACCTTGATCCTGTTGAGAAACAGTTGTTTCAGAGTCGTTTGTTTTCGCTGGCAGCTTGTTATCTTTTGAGGCTTCGATGCTCGGAGCTATCGATTCACTTGGGGGAACCTCGTTAATTGCGCTCGGGGCAGACTCGCGACGCGGCTTAATAGTGCCGCTTCCCTTGCTTTCTGTCGCAGTCGACTCGGCGCTCAATCGCTCGCTACCGCCGACTCGATCCGGATTTATTGGTTCTGGGGAGAGCATTGCTTTGAGTCTTCGAATCCATTTCCAAGGGTTCTTTTGCTCTGAGCCCTTTTTTGTCCTACCCACCGATCTGGTTCTCTGACCCGAGATCAACGAAGGTTGTTCCTCCGGAGGGGAATACGCCCTCGGGGATTTCGTTCGGGTCATCTGCAGGTGTTCCGGCATTAACTGACTGGATCATTGACTTGGTTAAAAGGCCAACGAACTCGGCTAGAGCCTTAGCAGGAGAGAGGCCCGCACGTGCGGCGAGGCCTTGTTTGGTAGCGATTGCCTTGATTGTCTCGTTGTTAGCCTCGTCGCCTACTGCAAAGCCAACAATGTTCGGGTGCCATTTGAAGCTTGGGTTGATGAGATCCGCGTACGCCGCTTCCCATTCCCCAGGCCCATCTGTCGGGCCGCCGTCCGTGAAGAAGAAAACTGCTGGCCGCGCTACGCGCTGCCCTGATGCCGTGAGCATCTGCATGTCTGCATCAATCTGAGTTCGCAGAAGCCTAAAGGCTGCTGTGTAACTTGTTCCGCCTCTGACCTCAAGTATTGGGGTTGCCTCTATGTCGGCGAGGTTGGAGAGCGGGAGTTCTACGGTTGCGTCATCTGAAAACGCAATAATGCATAGCCGAGTTTTGTGGCTGATTACCGGGTTGGAAGCGATCTCCGCATGCAACTCGGGGAGAGCGTTGTTAACCGCTTCGATTGGGTCCCCGGACATTGATGCAGATTCATCACAGACGATGTACCAAGGATAAATAACAGTGGTGCTCATGTTGGGTCCCCCGTTGGTTGATGCCCCGGGCGAATCCCCGCCCGGGTCTTGATTATCTTCGCCGATGGGCGGGTTATGGCGCAAATGAGGATTTAGGGGAGTGGAACGCCAATCTCGACCCAGATCAGAGAATGTTGTTCCTCCAGAGGGGAATACGCCCTCGGGGATTTCGCTCGGGTCGTCTGCAGGTGGACCGGGATTACCTGACTGGATCATTGACTTGGTTAAAAGGCCAACGAACTCAGCTAGGGCCTTAGCAGGGGATAGCCCTGGGCGTGCGGCGAGGCCCTGCTTAGTTGCGATTTGCTTTATTGTCTCGTAATCAGCCTCATCGCCTACTGCAAAACCCACAATGTTCGGGTGCCATTTGAAACTGGGGCTGATGAGATCCGCGTACGCCGCTTCCCATTCCCCAGGCCCATCTGTCGGCCCGCCGTCCGTGAAGAAGAAAACTGCTGGTCGCGCTACGCGCTGCCCAGATTTAGTGATCACCTGCATATCTGCTTCGATCTGTGTGCGGAGGAGCCTGAAAGCTGCTGCGTAACTGCGCCCCCCATGTGCTTCGAGTATTGGGGTTGCCTCTATGTCGGCGAGGTTAGAGAGCGGGAGTTCGACGGTTGCCTCATCTGAGAACGCAATGATGCATAGACGAGTTTTATGGCTGATTACCGGGTTGGAAGCGATCTCCGCATGCAACTCGGGGAGAGCGTTGTTAACTGCCTCTATTGGGTCCCCGGCCATTGACGCAGATGTTGCGCAGACGATGTACCAAGGATAAATAACAGTAGTGCTCATGTTGGATCCCCCATTTGTTGATCCCCGGGGCGAATCCCCTCCCCTGATCATGCTCAGCGTGGCGCAATAGTCGGGCTCGTCGCAAGTGCGGATCGATTAGACCGTAGCCATTTGCACCCTGCCGCTGGAATGCGCGACCATCACTGAACGGGAGGGGGTGGATAATTTGGACATGGAGATGCTCCGCGAGAAGGTACGAAGCATCATGACTGCGCAGTTTGGTGCTGTCACGATCGGACCCGATGGAACGATTCTCTTTGGCCATGAGGCCGCGTTTGGCTACATCCAGACAGAGCCTTGGATGCAGGACCACTCTCTCGTGCAGATCACCTGCTCCGTTGCCGACGAAGTTCCGATTAGCCCTGATTTATTCGAATGGGCCGCTACTGAGGGGCAGTCTTTTCACTTCGGGCATGTTCTCGTTCTTCGTGACGAGGAGCCTGCAGATACTGCCTCAATCATTGTTAGGCACTCCCTTCTTGGCGATGCATTGGATGCCGACGAATTGCTCTATGCAATATTTGGTGTCTTCGGCGCCGGCAACACGCTGAGCAGTGAGGTGCCGGCGCGCTTTGGGGGAAAGTCATTTGTTACACCGATGGCTGCAGGAGAACAACCGAATCGCAAAGTTTCTGGAGAGTCGCCAAGTTCTATTGGGGAGGCTCCATATTTAGGTTCCGGAGAGTCGTTAGAGAAAGCCTTGGACGCGCTTGATGATCTCATCGGGCTCGAGAGCGTAAAACGCGAGGTGCATTTACTCGCCGCTCGTCACCGCCTTAATTTAGAGAGATCAGAGCGGGGTATGGCTTCAGTCCCCGTCTCTCTTCATCTCGTTTTCACTGGAAATCCTGGCACTGGGAAGACAACAGTTGCACGAGTCATCGCCGAAATTTATAGAGGTCTGGGATTGCTTCCTAAGGGGCAGCTTGTCGAGGTACAGCGTGCAGACATGATCGCCGGATTTGTCGGCCAAACCGCATTGAAAACTCAGGCCGTACTGCAATCGGCAATGGGGGGAGTGTTATTTATAGATGAGGCCTACTCGCTCTCTAACGCCTCCGATCAGGACTACGGCCAGGAGGCGGTTGCGACGCTTGTCAAAATGATGGAGGACCACCGCGACGAAGTTGCTGTGATTGCGGCTGGATATTCACGAGAGATGACGCAATTTATTCAATCTAATTCAGGACTCAAATCTCGTTTTCAGAAATTCATCGAGTTCCCCGACTACGACACCAAAGAGCTAGTTGCAATATTTGTCTCCCTTGCGGAGACAAATGGGATCAAGGTCTCTGAGGAGGTCCGTGCAGGCCTCGATGACTTTTTCTCATCGGCCCCGATGGAATTGCGCGTAGGTAATGGACGTTTTGCTCGGAATATTTTCGAGGATATGTATGCGAGAATGGCACTGCGAGCTGGGGCTGATGACGAAATTACTGATTCTGAGATCGCAGGATTTGTGATATCAGACATACCGATTGCAATTGATGGCGCGGAGCCGCCAGAGACTCCCGGGTATTTGTAGAAGAGGTTTTGTGAGTTGGCTCTGTGGTGCAGGAGTCCCCGGGCTCACACAATTTTGGGGAGATCGTGGTAGGTCTCGACGCTCTCGACAAGCTGTTGGTTCTGTGCATGACCCGCCGAGAAGAGTTTTGCTTCATGGAGAGTGTTACGAATGCCGCTAGGCACTTCTGTAGGCACTCGGCCTGATTCCTCTAGTTCAGACGCGGGCACGCCTCCACAGCGGGCTACCTCGTCTAGGCGCTACTCTTGGGGCGACTTCGATAGATGACTATCGATTTTTCGCTTCCGTTGCCTTGGGCTGCGGGTTGGGGAGGGCAGGTTCTAATGAGTTGGTATTGCGGCGCATGTGGTTCAGCGGTCGGCAGCGATTCAAATTTTTGCGGGTCTTGTGGGAAGCCGCGCGTAGCCCAGCAGGGAGGGACTCCGCCTCCTCCCGGAGCTCCGCTATTCCCTAATCCTGTAGGGCCACCCACCAGCCAACAGATTCAGTATGTGCAAGTTGCTGCGGCTAAGACGAATGGTTACGCGATTGCGTCATTAGTGCTGTCGCTAGTTAGCTTTTGCGGTATCGGTTCGATATTGGCGATCGTGTTTGGAAACATGGCGAATAAAGAGATTGCGATTAGCGGCGAAGGCGGGTCCGGCCTCGCGAAGGCTGGCATCATCATTGGTTGGATTGGGTTAGGAATTGTTGTCGCATACTTCGCTGTGGTGATAATTGCAGTTCTCGCCTCCTCCGGAAGTAACTACTGATGTACTGCGAGAACTGCGGTGCACTTCGACAGGCTGGCAATGCGTTCTGCGTATCTTGTGGCACATCACTCGGGGCAGCGGGGAGACCCCAAGGAGGAGCCCAAGCAAGCTTCGGATACGGAACTACGAGCGCCGTCGAATCTCAAGACAATCCACTAGCGAATCCATTGGCGGTTCGATTAGCCACTATTGCTTGTTGGCTCGCATTCGCATCCTGTGCATTTTGGCTTCTTGGAGCGGGCGGCCGAATGGTCTTCGGTGGAGGGGAGTTCGTTGGTTACCTCAAGAATCTCAACTGGTTCGCATGCATCCCGCTCCTGGTCGCCGCATGCATGCTGTTTACACATAGAAGTAGCGCGCTAATCGGAGCTGGTTTTCTCGTTGGAACATCGGTAATAGCCTTCGAGAGTCTCCTACAACTTGGGGTCACCTATATTTGGCATTCTTCTGCACGTTATTTCACAGGACCAATGGGCTTGAATTTGCTAAGTGCTGCACTTGCAGCAGGAGCACTTGGTTGCGCATCTGCAGCGGTGATTCAGAGTAAGCCTAAGATCTCAATGCCAAGGACGGAATTGATTATTGTTGCTTCTCTAGCTGTCGCATTTAGTGCTTTAAATACGGCCCTTTACTTATACGGGAATCATTTCTGGTCGTTTGATCTAATTTACTTTGACGGTCCCCCGATGTGGTTCCAGCTACTGTCTACTGGACTTGGAGTAGCTATGGCTATCTCCGTAGCAATAGGGTGCGTGCTGGGGGGACGGGCGACGGCTTCTGTAGCGATCGCTGGAGCAACTTATTTTGGCCTCTACAGCGTTCAAACTCTTTTCCAAGACCACTCTGATCTCGCCTTAGGGTTCTATTTCGGAGTTCTCGCATGCGGAGCGTTTATCGCGACTGCCGTCATCGCCTCGTCCATAGCGAAAAGGGAGACGCAGCCGGCGTTGCTAGACCCAAGTTTGCTAGCAAGGTAGAGCTGCTTTTGTTGCTCGGTAGCTGATACATCTCCAAACCAGCCGCTTGCGCGTAACTTGTTGGGGATGGATACGCCTGACATGTTTGCCTCGGAAGGACCGCGGGAGTTGCTCTATGGCGCTAGTTCGGCTGTTCTGCATACTGCAGTCCTCGAGCCAAAACAAGCCCGCGATGCCTTCGAGATACTCCTTGCTCAAACCCGATGGGAGCAGCGCGATGTTGTTGTCTTTGGCAGGAGTGTTGCTCAGCCGCGATTAGTCGCGTGGTTCGCATCGCCCCCTATTGCATATCGATACGCGGGTCTGACCCTGGAGGCCCACGCTTTTACGCCGTTGCTGCTCGAGTTCAAGAAGCGCGTTGAAGTGATCGCAGGTGCTCAGTTCAACAGTGTTCTCATGAATCTTTATCGCACAGGCGCAGACTCAAACGGTTGGCACGCAGATGACGAGTTCGAGTTTGGTATTGATCCGGTTATTGCCTCGCTAAGCCTTGGGGCGACGCGCAGGTTTGACCTACGCAATAGGGAGACGAAAGAAACGATCAAGACAAACTTGGTATCAGGTGATCTTGTGGTGATGTCGGGGGAGTGTCAGCGTGAGTGGATTCACCAAGTGCCGAAGCAGCTCAAGGTGCTAGAGCCGCGCATCAACCTCACGTTTAGAATGGTGCAGAAGCCCATCGCAGACGCGTAGATCGTCTCCCCGCTAGAGTCATCTCGACTTACTCATCAGCGAGCGCTGCCCGTCATAAGAAGGATTCCAAATGGCTGTTTTTACAGATGCAGAGATTGCTTATCTAGAGGCTCAACCGTTGATCCGAATCGGCAGCGTCTCTCCGAGCGGGCAGACAGATGTCTCGGTAGCGACCTTTGGCGT
>Ga0209086_10000675_pt1 | contig 28872 bp, 22 predicted proteins | sample M_130207_XF_Meta_FD_187312 | JGI IMG/M metagenome (GOLD analysis project Ga0209086, IMG submission 187312) | Freshwater microbial communities from Lake Montjoie, Canada to study carbon cycling - M_130207_XF_MetaG (SPAdes) (version 2) | ecosystem: Environmental > Aquatic > Freshwater > Lake... | reverse complement strand
ATACGCCGAGCTCAATGGCCAGTCGGTAATTGACAGTCATCAGTTTTCGCCTGTATAACCCGACGCCGATTCATCGTAAATGCCGATGAAGACTTGTGGCCACACTGCTAGACCGGCTCCCGCCGACACCCGTTTCCGCCCAAAGAGGTTCAGCACCTGTCTGGGCTCCCGCCAAAACACTTTCGCTCCGGAGGTCGTTTCGATGTTTTCGATTCAAGGTCAGTACGGCAAGGACACCTGCGATGGCTTCAGCCGCCGCGATCTGCTCCGCGTGGGAGGGGCGTCCCTCATCGGGTTGTCTCTGCCCGAGATGCTGCGGATGGAGCAGGCCAACGCCGCAGAAGACGCGCGCTATGGCGGAGTTGGATTCGGAAAAGCCAAGCATGTGATCCTCGTCTACTTACAAGGTGGCCCCAGCCATCTCGACCTGTGGGATCCGAAGGCGGATGTCCCTGACAACGTGCGGAGCGTCTTTAAGCCGATCGACACCAAGTTGCCCGGCGTGCAGTTCACCGAATTGATGCCGAAGCTGGGCCAGCAGCTCGACAAAACGACGCTCTTACGAGCCGTCAGCTACACACCGAACGGCCTGTTCAACCACACGGCCGCGATCTACCAAATGATGACCGGCTATACGGCCGACAAGGTCAGTCCCTCAGGTCAGCTTGAGCCGCCCAGCCCGAAGGACTTCCCAAACTGGGGCTGCCACATTGTGAAGGCCAAACCAACGACGGTCCCCATGCTGCCGCACGTCACCATGCCGCGACCTCTGCAAGAGAGCAACGTGATCGGCAAGGGAGGCAACGCCGGTTTCATGGGACGAGCCTTTGACCCGTACACGCTGTTCCCGGTCGGCGACGACATGGACATGGCCAAGATGGACCGGTTGAAGGTGGATGACCTCCAGCTCCGTCCCGAGATTCCTCAGGAGCGATTGGCACGCCGCGCGAGTCTGCGTGACACGGTCAATGCGGGTCTGAACGATCTCGAAAAGTCGGTCAGCAAGTACGCCCTCGACGAGTACTACGGCAAGGCTCTGTCGCTCGTGCTGTCGGGCAAGGCGCGTGATGCCTTCAATCTCTCCGCCGAATCGCCCGAAACGCGCGAGATGTACGGCAACAACACGTTTGGCCAAAGTTGTCTGTTGGCTCGGCGACTCATCGAAGCGGGGACGCGCGTCGTGCAGGTCAACTGGCCGAAGGTCGCCAACTCCGACAATCACTCGTTCGACGTTCACACCGGTCTCTCGACCCGTATGAAAAACCAGTCGGCACCGATGCTCGACGCCGGTCTCTCGGGCTTGATCGCTGATCTCGACCAACGGGGCTTGTTGAAGGACACTCTGGTTCTGGCAATCGGCGAGTTCGGACGCAGCCCCAAACGGGGAGTCAGCACGTCGGGCAACGGCAACTCGGACGATGGCCGCGACCACTGGCCTTACTGCTACACGGGCCTAATCGCGGGAGCAGGCGTCAAGCGGGGACTCGTCTGGGGCAAGTCGGATCAGACCGCATCGGCTCCCGTCGAGAACCCCGTTCATCCGATCGAGTTGCTCGCCACGATCTACCACAGCGTCGGCATGAATCCCCGCCGCATGGTCTTCAACCATCTCAATCAGCCGCGTGAGATGGTCAACGCCGATGCCGTGACAGGAATCCTTTCGTAAGTAATTTCTGTTCGGAGAGATCGTGCGCGATCCTCGAAACGAGAATTGGCCCGGCGGCTTCAAGCTGCCGGGCTATTTTTTTTGGATCGGTCGAAGTGGGGGATTTCGATCTTCGTCGCGGTCGCGATTTACGTTCGTACCAGTGGTCCGCCAACTTTATTTTGAGGAGTTAACCTCGTTTAACCGGGTGGGCAACGCAATCGAATAACTTAAAATTGGCGAACCACTAGGGAATGGGCAATCCCTGTTGATCCACGTTCTGGAGAACGCGATTGCGGCGGGGCGAGTCCCGAAGCCATTCTTGCTCGCCGTCGTTTTTTTGAAGCCGCACCTGCCCTTCGTCGCGCCAAAAAAAGTACTGGGATCTTTATGATCCCAACCCAATCCCCGTTCCCACCGTCGACCATCTCCCGACCGGCGCGCCCGAGTTCGCCGGTCAGACCAACGGCGAATTGCACAACTACCCTGGTGTGCCGAAGGGCGATCCGCTTCCCGCCGAGTTCGCGAAGACGCCGCGTCACGGCTACTACGCTTGGATCAGCTACACCGTCGCGCAAGTCGGTCGCTTGCTCGATGCGCTCGAAAAGGAAGGCTTGAGCGACAACACGGCCATCGTGCTGTAGGGCGATCACGGCTGGCAGCTCGGTAATCACGGACTGTGGCACAAGCACACGAAGTATGAACTTGCCACCCGCGCGCCGTTGCTGATCAGTGTCCCCCGACAAAAGACCGCAGGTCAGAAGTGCGACGCGACCGTCGAGTTCGTCGATTTCTATCCAACGCTCGCCGATGTCTGTGGCCTGCCGGTCTCGACGGCAGCAGCCTGAAGCGGTTTCTGGACAACCCCGCCGCTCCGGCCAGCAAGGTCGCGATCAGCCAATATCCGCGCGGAGCGGGCAAGGCCGGTGGCAACGTCATGGGCTACAGCATCCGCGACGACCGCTGGCGTCTGACGCTCTGGCGCGAGCGGAACGATCCGACCGAGACTGTGAACCTCGCCACGAATCCTGAGCACCAGTCGGTCATCGCATCGCTGTCGAAGCACCTGCCTCCGCAACCCTCCTCAGCAGGTTTGTGTTCTTGTGGTGTCACACTCTCTCGATGAAGAGTTGGCGAATTCGGGATGGAGTCCTTGCGACTGGCTCTGGTGAACGCATATCTCATGCGTTTCCCACTCGTGTCCCGGAGAAGCCCCATGAAAACTGTTGCTGCGAGAATGATTGTTGTCTGTTTGATGCTTTGTTTGGTCGTGAAACCGTGTGTGGCGTGGCACGAACCGGGGCATCACATTGTCGCGTTGCTGGCCTATGACTTACTCAGCCAGCACGAGCGGCAGCAACTGCAAGCGATCCTGCGGAAACATCCTCGCCGCCAAGAGGACTTCGCTGCACCAGCCAGCAAGTCGAGCAACTCGGAAAACGCCAAACCGCTTACTTTGGAAGAGAATGAGCGGTGGGTGATGGGTCGGGCGGGATACTGGCCCGATGTGGCTCGCGCGCAGCCGAACTACAACCGACCATCTTGGCACTATCAACTCGGAGCCACCCTGACGATCGGTGATCCGCCGAACGTCCCCCAGAATCCGGGACCGGCTCCAGCCACTGCGACGCTGGAAACATTGGAACTTCACATTGCCCAAGCGGTCGAGGTCTGTCGCGCGGTGCTGCGAGACAAGTCCCGCTCGACCTCCGACCGCGCGATCGCCATTTGCTGGCTGGTCCACCTCGTCGGTGATGCTCATCAACCGTGTCATGCGGGAAGCCTCTACGTTGCCGGTGCATTTTCCGAGGGAGACCGTGGCGCGAACTCGATCCCGACGAAGCAGTCGAAGAACCTTCATGCCCTGTGGGATGGATTGCTCGGTTCTCAATATGACTCGGGTGACATCCGCCGACGTTGTGGAGTGATTCGAGCGGAGAGTTCTCGATGGACCGCTGCCGAAGCTGCCGCCAAGAAAGAGAACGGCTTGAATCCACTCACATGGCTGTCAGAAAGCGCCGAGGTCGGCCGCAGCCACGTCTACACCCCGGAAGTGCTGGAGCCAGTTCAAGCGGTCGCACGTGGTCTGACCACTACCGTCGCCGTCACGGAATTGTCTGACGGCTACCTGACCTCCGCCGGTGATGTCGCTCGAAAGCAAGCCGCTCTGGCGGGCCACCGACTCGCGCTGATCCTGAGCCAAGATTTGCGATGACGATGGGGGGCAACCGAAACGTGCCGAACAGCCGATCGAAAAGACGTAGGACGGGCAGTCTTGATGTTGCCGGGCGCATCACTCTTGCCCGTGGGCGCTCAATCCGGAAGACGGGCAAGAGTGCCCGTCCTACAACGTGATTCGACCGGCGATTCTGAGGACGACAGCAACGTCACCCCAGCAGCCCGCGAATCACCCTGCCACTGTTTGTGATTTTGACAGGCCGACCTTCGGGCGTGTGGAATTCGTTGTCGGGATTGATCCCGAGGCAGTGGCAGATCGTGGCCGCGAGGTCTGCCGGGCCGGTGGTGTCTCCGACCGGTTTCTCACCGTGCGCGTTGGTCTCACCGAGAACAAGCCCACCGCGCACGCCGCCGCCGCTCAACAAGATACAGTTCGACGGCCCCCAGTGATCGCGACCGGCATCCTTGTTGACGCGAGGCGTTCTTCCGAACTCACCCATGACGACGACCAGTGTTTTTTGATTGAGGCTGCGATCGTGCAGGTCTCGCAGCAGCGCTGAGAGGCCGCTGTCCAAGTGCGGCAGCAGGTCATTCTTCAGCGTGTTGAAGTTGTCGTAGTGCGTGTCCCAGTTCGTGTGGTCGATGGTCACGCAGCGCACGCCCGCCTCGACCAGCCGGCGCGACATGAGCAGCGACTGGCCGAGCGAATGGCGGCCGTACTCGTCGCGCAGCTTGTCCGGTTCGAGGCCGATGTCGAACGCCGCCTTCGTCTGTGGCGAGGCCATCAACGAAAAAGCCTTCTCGCGAAACGTGCGAGTCGTGTTGGCGGCGGCGTTGGCCTTCGCCTCCTCCGACCGGGCGAAGCGGTCCACCGTCTGAAGCAGATCTCGGCGCGAGCCGAGTCGTCCCGCATCGACGGTCAGGGGCGGCAGCAGATCGGGGACGGAGAAGTCGGGCGCGTTCGGATCGGCTTCGACGACGAACGGGGCCGCCGTCGGACCGAGATACGCTGGGCCGCACGAACTGTGCATTCTCGGCAGGCAAACGTAAGGCGGCACCGAGCCGCGCGGGCCGAGCGACTTGGCCACGATCGAACCGAGCGACGGAAACTGGTTGTTCGGTTTGAGACTCGGATTGAAACCGGCGCGCGGAGCGTATCCGGTCAGCATCCAATGATCGGCGGGACCGTGATTGGAATCGGTGTGCGTGAACGACCGGAGCAGCGCGAACTTGTCGGCCACCCGTGACAGATGCGGCAGGTGATTGCAGACCTCGATGCCGGGGACGTTGGTCGCGATCGGATCGAACTCGCCCCGGAACTCGCTCGGCGCGTGCGGCTTCATGTCGAGCGTGTCGATGGTGCTCAGGCCCCCCTTCAGGAAGAGGACGATCAGCGACACGTCGTCGCGCCGATTGTCGATCCCCTTCTCTGTCGCCGCCGCCTGCCGTCGCAGGAGACTCTCCAACGTCAGCCCAAACGCCCCCGCGCCGACTCGCAGCGCGTCCCGGCGGTTGATTCCATCGCAGTAGTCACGCATTTCCATCTCTCCGTTCAGAGGGAAGTCGGTTCGTTTGTCGTTAATTCGAGAGAGGCATTCTGTCGCGCGGCGGCCTCGGTGATGTTTCCGCGCCAGACCCACGTCGGATTTCTGAGGGCCATACCGAGCTTGTAGAGCCGAGCAACTTCCCGCAGCCGCTCGTCGATGGCTTCCGGCGACATGTCCGGGTTCTTCGGATTGTGCGCGTCAGTGATCGGCTTCATCGGTCAGCCCCAGTTGTTCGAGATCCAGCAGATCCTTTCGACGGCCGGCAAGTTGCTTGAGCAATTTGAGACCCGGCCTCGACACCACCGAGACTCGCTTCCCCGAGTATTCAACGACAGCGCGGTCGTTCCACGCCAGTTGCACCTCCTCGGCTGCAAGCATCAGGTCCAGCGTGAGCAACGATTTCCCGACGATCTTGGAAACGCGGACGATCTCCCATTTCGAGTCTTCACCATTTCCCATCGGCAATCGACCACCCTCTAGCGTGAACTGACGGGCTGCTGCTGCCTGCAACGCCCGTTGCTCGTCGGAGGGATGGATGAGCAAGTCGATGTCTTCCGTAAAACGCGGGAATCCGTGAATGGCCACGGCAATGCCACCACACACGGCATAAGGGACGGCGGCAGCGTCAAAGGCTTCGATCAAGGAGAAGAACTCGTCATAGAGGTCCATCGTCAACGTCACTCAATTGCTGAAGCATAATATGCGAGAGGAAGGACGGACGGGCAGGAGTGCCCATCCTACAGTTCCTTGTTTTCAATGGTTGAACGCAAACTCCAGGCTGTTCATCAGTGACCAAGCCAAGTCTTCAGCAGCCTTGCGGCGTTGGGAAGGCCCGGCGGTCAACAGGTGTTTCAGGCAGGCTTCGGCTTCGTCCGGCTTGGGGAGTCGGGCGAGGAACGTCAGGTATAGTTCTTCGACCAGTTGCCGGTCGTCCTTCGGGAATTGAGCGGTCAGTCGGGCGAGGCGGCCAGCGTCGTGAGACAGCTTCGCTTCGAGGTTCTCCGAATTCAATGTGTGCAGGATTTGGGCAACGTTGGGGGTCGAGACCCGCTCACACTCGCAAACGGTCGTGCGCGTCGGGCGGCCGGTTGTGGTGAGGAAGTAGTTCGTCGCCTGGCTGTCCCACAGTTGGACGGCTCGCACACCGGCTGGCACGCCGTCGAACTTCTCGGGGATGCCGGTCGTGTCGCAGATGGCGTCGAGCAGCACTTCGGCATCGAGCCTCCGCAGCAAAGTGCGCGAGTAGTTCTGCTCGTCGTTCCTGTTCGAAGCGTTGATCTCGGTCGATGCCTGATACGTGCGCGAGGCGACGATGAAGCGGATCAGCCGGTGGAAGTCGAATCGGCCCTGGACCAGTTCTCGCGCGAGGGCGTCCAGCAGTTCGGGGTTCGTCGGCGGGTTGGTCGAGCGGACATCATCGACCGGCTCGACGAGGCCGCGTCCCGTCAGGTGAGCCCACGTGCGGTTCGCGACATTCCGCGCGAAGTACGGGTTGCTTGGCGAGGTCATCCAGTCGGCCAGCACCCTGCGGCGGTCTCCTTCGGGATTCTTGTCGGGCATCGGCGTGGCGAGCGGATGCGCGAAGATGGCTTTGCCGGTGCGAGGATGATTCGTCGCGTCATTCTTGGAGGCGAGCAGCATCTCACCGCGCGAGGTCGTCTTGAACGTGACTGGCGTGAAAAACGCCTGCATCCCGTAGTAGTCGTCCTGGCTCCAGCGGTCGAACGGATGATGATGGCACTTCGCGCAGTCGATCCTCACGCCGAGCAGTGCCTGCGACAGCATCGCCGCCGCGTCACCGGGGTCCTTCGCCACCTTGTAGAAGTGACCGGCCGGATGCTCGGCGAGCAATCCGTCGGCCTGGACCAGTTCCCTCGCAAATTGATCGAGCGGCTTGTTCGAGGCGAAGCTGTCGCGGACCCATTTGTAATACGAGTAGGCTCCCTTGTGACCGAGTGCCAGTCGATCGACACGCAGCCAGTCGGACCATTTGAGTGCCCAGTAGTCGGCGAACTCGGGCCGCTTCAGCAGCGAATCGACCCACCGCGATCGCTTGTCGGGCTGCGAGTCACTCGCAAACGCACGGGCCTCATCCGCCGTGGGGAGTTTGCCGATCAGATCGAGCGTCACTCGACGTAAATAGGTCGCGTCGTCACAGAGCGGCGACCCGGCGATGTTCAGCTTCTTGAGTTTGGCATCGACCAGCCGGTCGATGTCATTCTTGTCCCCTCGCCCCGGCCCGGTCACCGCCGCTTCGGTGGTCGGGAGAGGGTTAGGGTGAGGGTTCTTCTCTTCTTTCAACGCTTCCGTGCGCGGAACAAGTGCCGTGAACACCGCCGTCGTTTCGGAATACGCCGCCATAATCGCGACATCTCCCGCCACGTCCTGTGTCGTGACGAGCCCCGACTCATCGACCGTGGCGATCGCCTCGCGGTTCGTCTGGAACCGGGCATGCCGCGTCACATCGACTTCGTGTCCGTCCGAATAGATCGCCATCACCTTGAGTGGCTGCGTCGAACGAGCGGCCAAAACTTTCTCGGTCGGTTCGATGCGGAGCGATGTCACGCGCGGAGCGTCCTCGCGCCCGGCGGGCATTCCGAGGGCGATCCAGTCGCGCAGCAGACGGTACTCGTCGGAACCACGCGGGATACGCACGCCTCCGCCGTGGGGTGAGCCCCCCGACATCTTCAGCAGCAGCAAACTTTGGTCGGGGATCGCGGGGACCACGCGCCGGCCGCGCGACTCCTGCGTGAGGGCGATGTAGTCGGCCGCCGGATCGAAACCGAAAACCGACAGTTTGAACCCGTTCTGCCCCTCCGCCTTGCCGTGGCAGCCGGAGGCATTGCAACCGAAGCGACTGAGAATCGGCACGATGTCGTTAGCGAAGTGCATCCCGCGCGGAGCATCACCAGCTTCAACAGCATTCGCCATCGCGATCGCCGAAAACATCAGTAGACACGGCCATGTGACCACGGGTCGGAACATTGTGTGTGGGTTTCGCGCGGCAGGGCATTCGGCGGGAGAGATCCATCGGGCGAGTCGGATGCTATTTATGTTTCGACCCACTCGCAAGCTGGGCTTGATCGGAACAACGGCGAACACAAGCTAACCGCCAGTTAAAAAACGTCGGGTAAGCGTCCCGCTAGCCCGTCTTGACCGCGAGAAAACGAGCAAGCCGGGAGGCTGACTCGACGCTTTTCAACAGGCTGCTAATCGCGGCAAGAGTTCACTTTTGGCCAAGGCAGTACAGAAACTCTTTGCGGCCTTGGCCGGAACCGGTGGCCGTGCGGATGAAGATCTGGTTGCCGATGATCGCGGGTGAGGAGAAGGCTTCGTCGCCGAGTTGGTTTTCGGCGACGGATTCAAACTTCTCGGGATTCGGTTTGAAGACGTAGCAGACGCCGCGCTCGTTGGCTTGATAGATGTGTCCGCCCGCGAGGACTGGAGACGAACTGACCGGACCTTGGAGGCGTTGCTTCCACATCTCTTTTCCATCGGTGCCGCGCCAGCAGAAGAGGACTCCGCTGCCGGTCAGGGCGTAGACGTATCCTTGGTAAGCAAGCATCGACTCTTCGTAGCACTTCTGGTTGTTACTCCACAGAACTTTGCCGCTGCCATCGGCCTTCACCGCGAGCGTCTCCGCCTTCGGATAGCCACCGCTAGCGAAGACGATGTCGCCGTCCCAAACCATCGTGCCGCAGGTGGCAAACGTTGTTCCGTCTGCGGCCCACAAGCTCTTACCGTTGGCGGGATCGTAGCTCGACACCTGATTGGTTCCGCTGATCAGCAACTGATCTTTGCCAGCGACATGCGCGACGACCGGCGTTGAGAATGTGATGCTGCTTTTACGCGGCGTCCGCCAAACTTGCTTTCCAGTCTGGCGATCAAGAGCCGTGATCGCGCTCTCGCCATCAAACTCCGTCGCGATGATGACGGTCTCGCGATAGAGCGTCGGGGAAGGAGCGTAGCCGTACTCGTACGTCCTCGGTCGAAACGGCCCGACCGTCTCCTGCCAGACTCGCTTGCCATCGAGATCGAGGGCCGTCGCCTGCACGGTGTCACGGTGATAGAAGGTCGCGAAGAGTCGCTCGCCATCGCAGGCGAGCGTGGAAGACGCCTCCGTGTTTTTGGCGTGATTCTTCGCGGGGAAACCGCCCTTACTCACATCCGTCTTCCACAGCGACTTGCCCGTCTGGCGATCAAACGCCAGGACCGAATGGACTTTTTGGGCTTCATCAGCCGTCGTCAGGAAGACTCGATCACCGACGATGATCGGGGACGAATGGCCTCGCCCCGGAACCGGTGTCTTCCAGAGCACGTTTTCGGTGTTGCTCCATTTGGTCAGCACCGGCTCGGCCCCGACGGCCACTCCGTTCCGAGACGGCCCGCGCCACCACGGCCAGTCTCGCTCCGCCGACAGCTTGGGGAAGTCGCCGATGCCGCGATCTTGCGCGGAGACGACCTGCACGGCCAGTTGCGAGGCCGCGCAGTTGAGCGTGCCGAACAGCAGGCCAAGGCCAATCCAACGTTGAGCCAATCGCATGTTTGTCAGTCCTTCAGTGTGGAGTTGAGAGAGTGAGTGGTGAGGGGCACCTCCACAAGCAAGCGACCCCACCGGGCCTGCCCCGGTGGCTCGCGGGTGTTTGCACTACTCACGTCACGAGTTCGGGGAACACAAAACTAAAAGTAGTGCAAAGACCTGAATCCACAGGGGCAAGCCCGGTGGGGTTGCGCTTTGGTTGAGGACCAATGACTCAATCACAAACGTGGGTTTGCCGGTTTGACGGGGGCCTGCCAGCCGTTCGCTCCCTTCACCTTGACCTTGCGGCTGTAGACGCGATCGCCGCAGGTGGCGAAGACCGTGTCGAAGTTTTCACCGCCGAACGTCAGGTTGGAGACCTTGCCGTTGGGAGTCGGGATGATGCAGTTCACTCGTCCCGGTTGATCGCAGACTTGCAGGCCGAGTCGCGTCGCGGCCCACAGCCGGCCATCGCGATCGGTGCGGAGTCCATCCACGCCGCTGTCCTCGGCCGTGTCGGGGACATGCAAATGAAAGTACTTCTGTTTGTGAGCCAGCGAACCATCGGCTTGAATTTGGTAGTTGTAGATCCAGTGGCTGCGGCTGTCGGCGACGTAGAGCAGCGACTGGTCGGGGGAACAGCAGATGCCGTTTGCAAACTTGAGGCCCGCGTCCACGATCTTCTTCTCACCCTTGGGCGAGACGTACCAGACCTTGCTGTCATTGGGAGTCGCGAACGGGGCGGTCGCGAACAGGCTGCCATCGTGCCTGACCACGAGGTCGTTCCCCTTGAAGCCGTCCGCGAACACGGATGACTTCCCGTCGGCGTCCCAAGCGAGAACTTGTTCGGTCGCACCGGCGTTCGCGTACAGCCGACCATCGGGACCAAACGCCTGTCCATCACCCTTCTTGGAATCAGCGAGGAACTCCGTCACTTTGCCATCGAGGCCCACCTTGAACGTCTTGCTGTTGGGGACTTCGTTGTAGAAGACCTCCCCCTTCGCATTGACCGACGGACCTTCCGTGAACTTGTAGCCATCGGCCACGAGCTTCCAATTCTCACCGGGGATCAGAATCTCTTGGCACTGTGGCGAGCCTTTGCCCGCTTGGACGGGGTTCGGCCAGTCCTTCCAGAGCCAACGCATGGCGTCTGGGAAAATCTCTGTAGCGTGCTGGCCGCTGTGACCGCCCTCGCCCCAGTTGTGAGTCACTTCATACCCGGCGAAGACCAGCGAACGCTCCATCGCTTGGTTGGCCATCCACCAGTCGCCGCCGTAGATGTTCAGGTCTTTGCTGCCGTCTTCGAGGAAGATGCGGAGCGGCTTTGGCTCGTACTTGCGGATCAACGTCGAATAGTTGTGACCGCCGCGCAGTCCGACGTAGGTGCCGATGGCGCTGAAGACACGCTGAAAGGAATCGGGCCGCTCCCAAGCTGCGGTGAACGCACAGATCGCGCCGCTACTGGCTCCGCCAATCGCCCGGTCGTTGCCATCCTGAGACAGCTTGATCGCGCGACCGTCCTCGGTCTTTCGAGTCTCGACCTCGGGCAGCAGTTCTTCCAACAAGAACCTCGCATAGGCGTCGCCCAGCCCGTCGTACTCGAAGCTGCGGTTGAAGCGAGGCAACGCTTGGTCCGAAGTCCCCTTCACGACACCCGGTGTGACGAACACGCCGATCGTGACCGGCATCTCCTTCTTGTGGATCAGTTCGTCGAAGACTTCGGGAGCCTTGTACTGCACGCCATCCTGATTGACGTACAGACAGGCGGGCTTGGCCGGGTCGTACTGCTTGGGGACGTAGATCGAGTACTCACGCACCGTGCCGGGGAAAACCTTGGATTTCTCGAACGAGTACTTCTTCAATTCCCCCTTCGGCACGTCACTCTTCGGTGACTCTTGGGCACTTGCGAGCGAAGGCCCGCAGCCGAGCAACAGGCAGAGTGAGGCGACAATTGTCCCGACGAAGCGCAGCATGAGTGAGTCCTCTTTCAAACGTCATGGTGATGACAAGCAAGGCGGGGCGGAAGTATAGCCACGGACTCCCCGCATCCCCACCGTTGCACTCCGGCGACAGTTGAACAACGTCGGGACGTCTGTTGTGATCCACTCTGCGGGCTGCGATTTTGTTTGGCATTGTTTACGATCAGCCTCGTCCAATGACTGGCTGACTCACCGCGCGTAGCAGGAACACCGCCTGACCATGAAACTGGCCTCACTCATCGCCGAACTCCAGGAACTCGAACCGGAGGAAAAGTTGGAATGGCTCGTCGAATTCGCCGACCAGTTGCCCGAACTGTCACCGGATTTGGTCCGTGAACCGTTCCCCGCATCGTGCCGAGTCCAAGAGTGCCAGACGCCGGTCCACTTGTGGGCGCGGTCGGTCGAGGGGCGAGTCCAAATCGAGGCGGATGTCCCTCGCAAATCACCGACGGTGCGCGGGCTGGTTGCACTGTTGGTTGTTGGGTTGGACGGCGAGCCTCTTGAGACCGCGTTGTCTCTGCCGGAGGATTTGGTCGCTCATTGGGGGCTGAGTGCCGTGCTGGGAATGACTCGCCAGCAAGGGTTTCGTGGCGTTGTGGCTCGCATCAAACGGGCCTTGTTGGACTCTGCGGGTTAAGTCTGGACGATTAGTTCTCGTTCTCAAGAAAACAGCAAAACTCATCTCCCGTTGACGTTTTTTTCCTGTATGCTGCGACTCGAATTCCACTCTGCTTACGGGCGAAATGGGGTTCGCCCGCCCAATTCCTGCCTGAATATACGTTGAAAAACAAGGTTGTGACCTTCAATCCAACCGCATTCTTCTTCTTGAGTCGAGCGCCGCTAACAGTGGGTTCTCGACGGATCGATTCAACGATTTTCTCCGTCACAGATTTGTGACCTCCCGTTTACCACGCCTTCGTCGGCCGAGGTAATTCGATGAGGTCGCCAGTTTGTTCCGGCCTGTACGACCGCGCGAGATGGCTCCCGGTGTCGGTTCATTCTGAAAGGCAACTCTGTGGCGAACGTCCTGCAACGAAAGAAAACTCAGATGACGGAAACCCCGGATCGCCCCGTGCGCATTCTCCCTTCCACGGAGCTGCCCTCATACACGTATGTCCCCGGTTCAGACACACCGCATCCGATCCGCGACCCGCGCGGACACAGCTACCAGCGTAAATCTCCTCCGCCGAAACAGTTGACGGCAGCAACGTGGGCCGAAAATCGTCACTACCTGCTGGCGCTCGACTACTTCAACCACGGCTACTACTGGGAAGCTCATGAAGAGTGGGAACGGTTGTGGCGTGCCTCCGGCCCCGACACGTTGATCGGAAAGTTTTTGAAGGGCCTCGTCAAGCTGTCGGCCGCAGGTGTGAAGGTTCGCGAGAACAGTATTCACGGTGTTCGGCGTCATGCGGCTTCAGCGGGAGAGGTCTTCGCAGACGTGGCTGCTGAAGTTGGGACCGAACATTACTGTGGCTTGGAGTTTGTCGTGCTGCAATTCGCCGCCGACCGCGCCGCTCAGATCGCCTACAAGGACCGAATCGGCTCCCCTCATAAGCCGGCTCGCGTCTTTCCGTTCGTCTTGGGAATTCAGGCGCCTCCGCTCGATTGATGCGGGCAATTTCACGACTGAGACTGAGACTCGAATCGGACGGCCACTTCGAGTGAAAGAGAGCGGCATTAATGCCGCTCTCTTCGTTTTGAGTGACCAGAAAGAACTCTTCCAAACAACAATGCCGTCTTGAACTCCGCGAAAGAACGCCCTTTCGCGGAGCGAAAGGCGACAAGTAGCGGAGTCGTTCTTGGACAAATACTAAGAATTTGTCCGAGAACAACACCAACCCGAAGCATGAGCGAGGGCGAGAGTCGAGCGGCATTCGTCCTCGCTCACGCTTCGAGTTGGTGTCGTTCAAAACACGGTGTAATTTTTTCGGATAAGTTCTAAGAGTCGCATACCCACAACGCCGGCTGGACGCCGCGTCCGTTCGGCTCTGGTGGGCAAACTCGGACGGACGGCGCGTCCATCCTACGGGTAAATCATTTCCTGCCGCTCGCGTGGGCGTTCAGAGAAATCAAAACGAGCCGTCGAGTAAACTCCCGACGAAGTGAAGGGCCACTAAACTTGGCAGAGTTATCCCCGCCACTCGAAAATTCACGGCCCAGCGAACACGGGTGTGCGTGCGAGCCAACAAGTGGATACTGGATAAATGTGTCTGTAATGTGACATTGGCTTGGAAATAATTGTGTTCGCCCAATTTTGCCGCAGCTCAGAGACGCATTTGGCCTCGTGCAACGAAGAGTTCTCGCCATGCGGCAGCCGCATTGAAACGAGACAGAAACAATCACCGGTAGCCGCCTATAGCAGCCTGTTGAAAAACGTAGGGTATGCCTCTGGCTTGCCCCTTTTTTGACTGCATTTACGGGCAAGCGAGGCGCTTACCCTACGTTTTCAACGGACGGATCGCCTTTCACATCGCCACGAGTCATGTCTCGAAAAGCGAAGGAATCGTCACTTCGCACCACAGGTGGTGCTGCCTCAAAATGAGCCAGATTTGTTGGCGTGGTTTTGGGATGCCAGTGCTGACTGCTGGCCGCGCTGTGCTGAATTCATCGCCGAGCCTCGTGTGAATGACAGTCTTACTTGTAGTCGTTAAAACCGGTTGAGGAGTTAAAAAGTTGTCGCCGATCTTCTTAAACACGGTTTGAGCCCCAAGGCACATCGCGACGGCCCAAACGCGACTGCAATCAACTGATTCATGGAACCATCAATGAGCGTGCAAAGTTCATCAGATATTCGAGTAGTCGCGGATTGGGTTCGCCGGTTGAAGTTGAACGATTCGGAAGCCGCGTTTCAGTTGTGGGAGCGTTACTCGAAACGCATGTTGAGTCTTGGTCGCAAGCGTTTGCGAACCTCTCGTTCGGCGGCGTTCGATGAAGAAGACGTTGCCTTGAGTGCCTTCAACACCTTTTGCTCGGCGGTGAAGGAGGGCAAGCTCAAGCAGTCACAGGAGTACGATGATCTCTGGCCACTGTTAGCAACGATCACCAATCGCAAGGCTAACGACCGGTTGAAATCGGAGCGGGCGGCAAAACGAAGCTCGCCGTCGGAGCCGGTTGATACCAAATCAAAACAGCTCAAAGATAACTCGCGCCTGTCAAAAATTGCTGATCCAGAAATGGGGCCGGAAGTTCGCGCATTGGTGGCCGAGCAATGCAGTCGGCTGTTGGAGTCACTCGGGGATCCTGAGCTGGAGCAGATCGTCGTGATGAAGCTCGATGGCTACACGAACGACGAGGTGGCGGTGCAATTGGGCCGCACGCGACGGACCATTCAACGGATGCTGTGCTTGATACGCGAAAAATGGCAAGTTGAATTAGATCAAGCCTAAGTAGACCTGACTCACCGGCACAACTTTCTCTTCAGGTCAATTTCGAAGCCGTCTTAAACCGAATACCGATGGATCAGGTTGAATCCATGCTACGTGAGAAAAGTGCGCCCGCATGACTCATCCTTACAGTTCCATTCCCGAGCTTTCGGACCACCAGTCGGGAGGGCCGATCATCCGGATCCCGACGGGCCAGGATGTGCCATTCACGGCGCGGGTTCGTGCGCTCGTCGATACGGCTGAGTTCCAGCGTCTGCGGCACATCACACAGCTCGGCTTGGCGGGCCGCATCTATCCGGGGGCGACTCACACGCGGTTCGAGCACGCGCTGGGTGTCTTTCACAACGCGCTGCGTTATCTGTGGCAACTCGGCAAGGACTCGCGCTTTGCCGCAGCCGTCGATGTGCATCGTGCCGAAGTGTTGATGGTCGCGGCGCTGCTGCATGACCTTGGTCACTGGCCGTTCTGTCACCCGATTGAAGACATGGGACTTCCCGATTTACCGCCGCATGAAGCCTTCGCGGACGAATTCCTGTCACCCGACCGCGAACTCGGACAAGTGTTGCGAGACGAATGGCGCATCGACCCCGCCGAGGTGCTGGATGTCCTCGTCGCGCGAACCGACTCGCTGCCGTTGCGGCTGATACGCTCGATCCTCTCGGGGCCGATCGACATCGACAAGATGGACTATCTGGAGCGAGACAGCCTCCACGCGGGGGTTCCCTACGGACGCAACTTCGACCGGAATCGGCTGATTCAATCGCTGCTCGTCAACGAAGCGGGCGATGGTCTCGCGATCTCGTCCAAGGGGAAGACGGCGGCCGAGCTGATGGTCTTCGCCCGATACGTCATGTTCAGCGAGGTCTATTGGCACCACGCCGTCCGTTCGGCGACGAGCATGTTCGCCCGCAGCTTCTTCGAGTTGTACCAGCGGCTCGATTTGCGAACGCTCTTCCAACAGAGCGAGTACGAGGTGATTTCTGCCTTGCGAAAGGAGTCGATCGATTCGCCGGTCGCCTCGCTGCTGGACGGTGTCTTCGGAGCGAAACGTAAGCTGCACAAGCGGGTGATCGAATTCAGCCTTTATCAAACGCCCGATCTGTACCGATCCTTGGCCGGTCGTCCCTATGCCGAGTTGATCGAGGTTGGAAACCGAGTTCTCGCGCAGGCCGAAATGGCTCTCGGGCGAACGCTCGCACCGACGGACCTGCTCATCGACGCTCCGCCCACACACAAGGAAGTCGAGTTCAAGGTCGATGTCTTCCAACCCAAAGAGGGCGTGTATCGACCGCTCAGTAGTGTCTCGCCCGTCGTAGCGGCGCTGGCGAAGACGCAGTTCGACGACTACGTGAAGCGCGTCCGCGTGTTTGCCGAACCGGCGCTGGCAAAAGAATTGGCAGGCCGCAAAGAGTTCGTCGAGTGGCTGACGACTGCCGCGTCAGAATGACGGCTTGGATGGCCTTGGGGGCCATCGACTGGTTGAATTTGGGGTTTGGGACGCCACGGTGACGGAGCTTCGACGTGGCTGTGAGATTGCGAATCAGCCTCCACCTCCGGGCACGGCCACGTCGAAGCTCCGAGACCGTGGCACCCCAATTGAAACTGGCGATGGCCGTAGATGGCCTTGCCATTCGTATTGACGGACTTTCCGTTGGTCTCGATCATCCTTCCCATGCGAACACAGTTTTCAACGCCCTCTACTGACCGATCCACTTCGCACTTGATGCGGCTTCTCGTGCGACACGGTTTCATCGCCTCATGGGGAGTGACCGCCGCATTCGTCCTCACCGCATCGGGGTGCGGACGCTCGTCTGGACCGGCAAACGGTTCAGTGGAATCTCTCTCGGTGGCCGATCCGGTTTCCACCGCCATGCCCCAGCACAACGCAAGCGACGCGCCATCCATCACGACCACCGAGGACGTGGCGGCTGTCGAAGCTGGGAATGTGCCTCCCGTTGCCAAGGCCGATCCCGCGCCAGCGCCGGTTCCGTTCACGTTTGATGTTGAGCGACTGATCGGTTCGTGGCGGGACTCATTCTGCGGTCAGCGGACTCTCACGCTGAATTCGGATGGAACGGCCACGATGCTCTTGGAACTCGACTTCGCTCGCCGGCTGCTGTACGGCAAGCGATTGACGTTCGACATGCGTTGGACTGTGAATGAGTCGATCCTGACGTTCGAGATTCTCACCGGAAGCCCCCTCGACGCGGCGCGTTCTGCGATGAAGGTCTGGGGCGAGAAGTTCGAGTACCGGGTGGTGCAATTGGATGGCGAACAATTGCAGGCTTGGACTAGCGACGACTCGACACTCTACAAGCTGAGGCGTGAGACGGACGACGGTGGTGACGCCCGCTGACCAACCGGCGTTGTGCGTCAATCTCAGCGTTGCGAGGCATCTCACTCGTCGAAGTCGAACTTCATCTTGGCTCGCAAGACGTGAATCTTGACGTTGCGGGCGGCGGCTGGCTCCCCCTGCACGAGCTTCTCGCGCGACGCTTTCCTCGCATCGAGTACCGTCACATTGTTGTTGCCGATCACCTCGAACTTTCGCCCGTGAACGACGACGGCTGTTTCTTCGTCGATGCCAATTCCCAGCAGATCCGGATGATCGAGGACCGCGAGTGTCAGCCGATTGAAGCGGCCCTTTTGCAGGAAGTGCTGGTCCACGATCACCTCAGGCCAGAGCGCGAGGCCCTCCACGAGATACGGTGTGGACCCGGCACGCAGGCTGTCGAGGTCCGACCGTCCGCCGATCATGACCTTCGACATCACGGCCGCTCCCGCGCTCGTCCCGCCGACAATGGCTCCGTCGCGATAACGCTGGCGAATGGTCTCGGCGATGTCCGTCCCACGAACGCCGTTCATGAAGACGCCTTGCAGCCCGCCCGGCATCCAAATCAAGTCGGCCTCGCAAATCAACTTCGTCGCGAGGGCGGGCTGCTGCACGTTAATCAGCGACACACGAGCGGCCTTGGTCCCCCTCCAAGCAGCTAATGAAGCGGGGCCGTTCTCGCGATTGGCCTCGGCGATGACCGCCACCTTGGCTTTGGAGCCACCCGCCAAATCGAGAGCCTTCTCAACAATGTCCAACGTGGTGGGACCGCCACCCACCACCACCAGAGTCCCCTTCGCGGACACGGACTCCCCTTGCGGGTCAGCGAGCAACGCGGCGGCAACAATCATCATCCACATGCGGCAATCTCCTTGGAACATCGTCGGTCTGGAGTGAGTCGCAACGAGCGTATGTCACTCGCAAGTGTGTGTGAAATATATCGCTGTGGCATCTGCCTCAATCCAAGAACACCGTCTCGCGGTGGCCCGAGTTGAAAGCAATGAGGCACGTCAGCAACTCGCTTCCGGTGTTCGTCAGGTTGTGAGTGACTCCCGCCGGAATGCGAATCGTCATGCCAGGCTGCAGCTCGATGAAGCCGTCGCCAAAACTGTGCCGCCCACAACCGGAAAGTAGGTAGAGCACCTCTTCACAATTCGGGTGAAAGTGCCTCGGGTTGGTCCGCCCCGGCAGTATGTGAGTGATCCCCAATGTCTGCTTCGCGCCGGGAGACAACTCCTCGTTGCACAACCACTGAATCGCTCCCCACTCAAACGTGGCAACGGGAAGGTCGGTGCGATCCGTCATGAATTGAGTCACGTCGAACATGGAATTCCCTTGGTGGCGAGTTCCCCGCATCACCGAACTGGGGTGCAACACACTGACGGGTCGTAGCTCTGGCGGTGCGTAGCTCTGGCGGCTCGCCTGAGATGAGTCAACGTCGGCAAAATATCCTCTCAGGTAAGCCGCTCCTCTCAGGCAGGCCGCTTTAGAACCCGTTCAAGAACAATTCCACCGTATGTCGCCAATCGCTCCGCGACAGGGCGTTCTTTCTCGGAGCGAAAGACGACACGTTTTTGGGGCGAGTACCTAGAGCCGGCGCAACAATCACTGTCCCTTCGTGGCGGATGCTGCCAGCATCCCAGCTGACGCTGGCAGCATCCGCCAGACAGTGATTGCTGCACCGATCCTTAGCGACGGGGCTTGGCTTCGTTCTGTTCCGACAGCGCCTCGTAAAACTGCTTTACGAGGTGTTCGTACTTCGGGAGCATCCGTTCGCCATAGGTGTTCAGCAGTTGGTCGCGCAGATGGGAGGGGAGGTGTCCCCACACATCGATCTCCAATTTTTTCTTGCGAGCGGCTTCGGCGGCCGCCTTCCGTTCGGAGTCGGTTCGTTCATCCGAGCCTTCCGCGTCTTTGCGGTCTTTGCCACCCTGCTCACTGCCGCCACCTTGAGCCTGCTGTTGGGGAGTCCCTTCCTGCGGCTGGCCATTGGCGCCACGTCCACTTGCGCCGCGACCACCGGCTCGCTGTTGCTGACCGCCACCGCCGCTCTTGCCCGACTTCGATGAGCCGCCTCCGGAACTGCCACCAGCGCCACCGCCACCGCCACCGGGCGGCGGGTTCTGAAGCTGCTTGATGAGGTCATCGAGGTCACGAATGACCTGCTCCTGAAGCTGGGTCGTCTCGTCGCCGGTCTCTTTCCCCTCGAGTTTCTTGCTGGCCGATCTCATGCCGGTTGCGACGCGATCGAACTTGTCTTCCTTCTCCTCCGGCTTGGGCTTGCCTGGATTCTCATCGACTTCCGTGAGCAGTTCCTTCGAGAGTTTGTCGAGCAGCGAAGGCTCCTTCGGCGGATCGGCCTTTTGCTCAGTGGTGCCCTTGGCAGCGTTGTCATCGGCCGACGAGGCAACAGGCAACGAGACTGTGAACAGGCTGACAAGCAACGCGGTGAGAAGGGACGCGTGTGACATGAAGGATGGGCACTCATGCCCGAGAGAAGTCGGTGAGTCGGGCGGCGTTAGCCCCCGGACTCTTCCGCGAAAGTTGCAGGTCCGGGGGCTAAGGATCGGCGCAGCAATCACTGTCGTGGCCGACGCTGCCAGCGTCGGCTGGGATGCTGGCAGCATCCGCCACGAGGGGACAGTGATTGCTGCGCCGGTCCAAACGCTGTTTGGCTCACCTGAATTCGACGTTTGATCGGGCCGGTCAGGATTGCCCTTCATCCAGTAGCAGATCGGCTTCATTCGCTCTTCCCCTTTCTCGGCTTGTCGTCATCCAAGAGCTTGTCCAAATCGAGCGGCTTGTCGAGGTCCAGTGCCTTGTTCGGTGAGTCACCCGATTTCTTGTCAGCGGGTTTCCCTTCGCTCTTCTCACCGTCGGCTTCCGGTTTGGGATCGTCATCCTTGTCCGGACGGCTTTGCAGAATCTTCGCGACCATGTTGCGAGTCAACTCGGCCAGCTCGTCTTGTTCGAGGGCGAGTTGCTCCAGTTCAGTGGCCGCTGCCGGGGAGAGGTTGCCTTCCTTGTCTCGCAACCCGTGGAGCAACTGTGTCCGTTCGAGATACTCCTCTTGAAGCAGCTTGAGCATTTTCAGTTGGGCGATCTGCGGGAGCGAGTCGCCCGGAGGACCGGCTTGCTCGGGCTTGGGCTGCTCGTCGTCGGGCTTCTGCTCGGGAGGCATCGGCGGCGACGCGTTGGCTGGATCGGGCTTCTCATCCTGCTTGAGGACTGCGAGCAGGCTTTCCATTTTCTTGGCCGCGTCCCGTTCGAGAGCCTGCGTCGAAGCATCGGTCTGCTTTTCGGCGAGTCGATCGGCCGCAAGCCTGATGTTGCGCGCCGTTCGTCGCAGAACCAAGGAAAAGACTTCGGCGACGGTCAGCGACTTCTCCATCCGTTCGGCTTCGGTTTGCAACGCCCGTTCGGTCTCGGCGAGATCGCGCAGCGATTTGAGTTGGCCACGGCTGAGACTCCCCTTCGCCAAGCGTTCGGCTTCCAACCGTTCGGTCTCCGTGATGACGGACAGTTGCCGCGCGAGCAAACTCTTCAGTTCGTCCTCGATCTTTTCGAGCTGCTCGACAGCCAGCCGTTCCTGAGCAATCCGCTTCTCCAGCGCGAGGTCTCGTTCGACCTGTTCGATGTCATCGACCACCTCCTGCATTCCGTCGGCCGCTTCGTCGGCCTGGTCGGGGTCTTGCAGTTGCTCGTTGATTTTGTCGAGCCGTTCCTTCGCGCGAGCCGCCGCGTCGGCAGGCTGATGCAATTGCAGCCGCTCCAGTTTGCGTTCGGCCTGCGCCAGCTTCTCGCCCAGTTTCTGCTGCTTCTGTCGCAGTTGTTCGAGTTGCTCGCGACGCTCGGCCGAATCGGGCTGACCCGCCGCCTGCTGCGTCTGGTCCATCAGGTCGGTCTGTTCCTTGCGGAGCGTCTCGAACTCCTGCTGCGCCTGCTCGACCTGTTTGACGAGCAACTCCACGTCGTCGGTCGGTTCGCGTTTAAGTTGCCGATCCAAGTCGCGCAGGTCTTGCAGCGCCTGCTGCTGCGCTTGTGATGCGGCTCCCATTTTGTTGTCCGCGATGTCGGACGCCGCCTCGCGCAGCTTGCCTGCCGTGCCGTCGTTTGTCAGCTCGTCGCGAGCCTCTTCAAATCGCTCGGCCGCGTCGGGGTCGCGCGGCTTGAGGCTGCCCGCAGTCTGATCGAGTTGTTTGCGGAACTGCTCGACTTGCTCGGCCAGCTTCCGCTGTTTCGCGGCCAGCTTCCCGAGGTCGGCCTTCTCTTGTGGAGAGAGCTCCGCAGCAGACTTGGTCAGCGTCTGTTGTCCGAGATCCGCCGACTCCTGCTGCACCTGCTCCTGTTCGGCGATGACGGCCTTCAGTTCGCGAGAGACATCGCGCCGGTCGCGCCATTCAGCCAGCAGGTCCTGCAATTCTTGCAGTGTCTCGACCGTTTGCTGCTGCTGTGTTTGAGCCTCCTTCAGCGACGAGGCGAGTGCCGGTGACTTGGTTGGCTTCGCGGAAGAGGAAGGATTTTCTGAGGTCGGCTGGCGGCTGTCTCCGTTTTTCTTCTCCCCATCAGTCTGATCAGTCCCTTGCTTCTCGTCCGCCTCTTTCGCGGCGCGGGTCAACGCCCGTTCGATCTCGGGGAACTGATCGCGACCCAAGCGGGCCAATTCTTCCACGATGCGTTCCAGTCGGCGTTGCGTTTCAACGTCGTCGAGCTTGTTTGCCTGGAACTCCTCCTGGAGTTGACGGGCCTGCGACTGCACGCCGTCGGCCGGATGAGTCAACCTCGACGCGGCCTGCCGCTGGTCCAGTTCAATTCGTTGCAACTGGTCGATGTCCTGCGGACGCAACTCGCCCGCTGTGTCGAGTTGCGTTTGCAGTTCGCTCGTCTGCTGTTTGGCTCGCTGTTGCAGAGTCGCCGCTTCCTGAAGGTCTTCGAGCAGCTCGCCGACTCGCCCGGCCAGTTCCTTCTGCTTGTCCTCTTTCGAGATGACCAGGATCGTGCGCGGTGTGCTGCGGCCGACGTGCCCTTCCGGCGTGAGGTCGTAGTCGTCGTTCGCTTCGGCTCGAAACACGATGCGACTGCCGGGTTGAAGTTCCAACTCGGCGAGCTTCCAGATGTGCTCGGGCGTGAGCGTGGTCGCGGGCGGCTCGCCTGCGACTGTCTTGCCATTTTCAGTTTCCGCTTGCGAAGTAGAAGTCGCAGGCGAGCCGCCCGCGACCACGGCCAGAGGGATCTGCTTCGGCGCGGCCTCGTCATTGATTTGGTACACGAGGCGCACCTCGCGCAGGCCGAGGTCATCCTTGGCGAGGACCTTCACCGTCAGTTCGGCATCGGGCGCGAGCTGGATGTCGGCAACGGGCGATTCGATCACGACCTCGGGAACCAGATCGGCCCGTCCGCGCAGTTCGTAGCGCGGCGCTTCGCGATCGGTGAAACCGGCCGTGTCGGTCAACTCGAACCAGTACGCCGTGACGCCCGGCTCGGTGATCGCGAACGCCGCGTCAAACGACGACCCGTCCTCGCCGATGCTGAGCGGAACGGACGGCTTGTCGCCGATGCGCAGCGTGGCCGACTTCAGCGGCTTGTCGGCTCGTCCGGTCAACTCGATCTGCGTGCCGAGCAGCCCCTGCACGTGACCGACTCCCGGCGGAAGCTGTTCGGCCGGACGCCCGGAGTATTTCGGCGGCGTGATTCCGACCTGCAACGCTTCGAGGGTTGGCGGTTCGACGACTTCGACGCGGACGAACGGCATCAGGTCGTCGTCGCCGCCGGTCGCGCGGAATTCGAGCGGCCCGCGCGCGGCGACCCAACTGATGGCGGCCGCCTCGCGGGAGCGGCCCTTGTCGTCGCGAATCGTCGTCTGCCGGAGGGCCTCGCGCGACGCTTCGGCTTCGTGACCGAGACGGTGCTCGAACCAGACTCGCTCGGGCAGACGGCCTCGCTGACTGATCACGTAGAGTTCCAGCGTGTCGCCGCGCGCGATGAGCAGCGGTTGGTCGGGAGCCGGAATCACCGGCGAGAGGTCGCTACGCACGAGCCGCAACTCAAACTGACGCGGCCACGGCACGTCGGCGAACGGAAACATCAGCCGCTGGACCGACGTGGCCGCTTCCAGCGGATGGAGTGCCACAACGGTAGCGACGATGGCCAGCAGGATCGAACCGGCAATCGTCACGCGGTGGACGGACTTCGTTTCGACGATGTCACCCGGTTCGATCGTCTCCAGATCGAGCAGCGCCTGCCCGACGACGGCCCGCTGAAGTTCGGGCGATCCCGACTTCGCGTCGAGCTTGTGTTGCAGGAACTCGACCGCGCTGAGGACTCGGCTGTGCAGGCCGGGAAAGCGGCGCTCGATGCGCGACGCGAGAAACGTCGTCCCCAGCGGTTGCCTAAGCGGCAAGATCAGTTGCCGCCACAGCATCGCTCCCGATCCGGCGAGTAACGCGAGACCGATCACCAGTCGCAGGCCGGGATCGTCAAAGTGGATCAGCCAGTCGAGTACCCCCGTCACGAGCAGCCCGCCAAACAGCACGAGCACCGTCCACGACAGTCCCGACACCCACGTCAGTAACCGCACGCGACCGCGCAGGTCCGACAGATGCTCGGCAACGATGATCTCTTCGCGGGACTGGTCGCGATCCGGCCGCATATGAATCCCTCCGTCCAAGGGGAGGTTGTTTCCAACCTTCCCGCACGGCCCTGTTGTGAGGATGCCTCGCGCAGCAGACATCAACGGTCAACCACGCCGCGCGAAGCATAAGGTGAGTGGCAAGAAAAAGCTTATCTAATGAAGCCTGACGCGCAAGCGAAGGTCGTTCGACATCCGAACCTTCGCTTGCGCGTTTTGAAGTTGCGCTGTTTCGATTCCAAGAAGGCTCCCCACCGACCTCGCGTCGGGGGAAGCGATGATTGACAGCTAGAAACGACAACAAAGTGAGGCTCGGGCCCCCGTCGAGCTTGTCTCGGTGGAGCCTATGATTGGCCTCGCTAGTAGCCAATCATGCGCTCCACCGACGCGAGGGCGGCGGGGGCGGGACGACACGCAACGGGGCTTGGTTCGCTATTTGGCTCAAAAATCGCAATTTCAAAACTTGCGTGTCAGGCCACGATCTTCAGCAGGACAAGTTTTGCCGTTCGCCCAACGCCGCGCATCAGAAAAGTCACCGAAATCCTCAAGGTTTGACATCCGGTGGCCGATGATGAACCGATTGAGTGATCCGAGTCCGTCCTCACGGGGCGTGACTTCGGAGAACGCAACTGATGCTCCGTCAGCGTCGGCCGCGAGTTTCCGGTTGGATGAGGTGGCCAGTCATGAACGTCAAGAAGTTGGCTCTGTTGGGTGGTGTCGGACTCGCGTCGGCTGCGGCGGGGGTGGCCGTCCCGCAGATGTTGGGTGGCGGTGCGGCCAAAGTGGCCGCTGAATCGACGACCGGTGATGCCGCTCACGGAGGCGCTGCTGCTCACGACAAACCGGCTGCCGCCAAGAAGGAAGCCAAGAAGCCCGCTGCGAAACCGGACGACCACGGCAAGAAGGATGACGGCCACGGGGCGGCTGGGCATGGCGATCCCAAGGGGGGCGACGCAGTTCCGCACGAGGGCCCGTACTTCGTTCCGTTTGGGCGGATCGTCGCCAATATCAATGAGCCGCTGCTGGCGAAGTACCTGTCGTTGGAGATCACCGTTCAGACCGACGCCGAGAATGAAGCAGAGGTCAAGGAGGCGATCGAATTGCGAAAGCCGATCCTCATGACTTGGCTGGCCGCTCACATCGCCGACAAAACGCCGGAGGATATTCGGGGCAAGGTGGGGGTCAATCGACTGCGGCGCGAGATTCAAGACAACTTCAATTCACTGCTGTTCACCGATGGTCGCGAACGACTGCAAGACATCTTGTTTGAAGAGTTTCACTACCAATGACCCTTTCCACGCACGACTTCACGCGGCCACCGCGTCTGCATCCGGATCATCAGTCGAAGCTCACGCTGTGGCTTCGACAGGCGGGTTCGTTTCTGGCGGAAGTGTTCACCGGATTGTCGCTGCCAACCACGATTCGCTTTGAAAACTGCACGACGGACTGGCCGGTCGATTCCATGAAAGACTGGCCCGATCGGACGCTGGCTTACCAAGTGATGTTGGCTGGCTGCGAAACGCCCTCGATCTTGGCGATCCCGAATCCGTTGGCGGTGTCGATGATCAGCGGCCTGCTTGGCGAGACGATGACCGAGTTGCCCGCAGAGCGAGACCTTTCTGCCGGTGAAGCGTCGGTCGGCGAGTTTCTGATCTCTACGATCCTCGGCGGGCTGACCGAAGCGTGGGCGGATGAGACTCGCGGCATCCGACTGCAAACGGCTGAACGCGAACTGTTGCTCCGTCGCTCCAAGACCTTCAAACCCTCGGAACCAATTGCAGTCTGTCGCCTCTCAATAGAAGCGCCAGCCGGGGTGGCGCAATGCTGTTGGATGCTTCCCTTGGAGTTCGTGCAGACACTGTTCGGCAACACGCAACGAACTCGCAACGCGGCACCCGACGCCTCGACACGAGTTCAGTTGGAATCACTCGTGCGTGGCATGAACACCGAAGTCGCCGTCCGACTGGGCAGCGTTCAGCTTTCGACGCCGCAACTGGCCAACCTGCGTGTGGGCGATCTCGTGGTCCTCGACCAACGAGTGAGCGATCCGCTCCAGGCAACCATCGGGAACGAACCTCGATATCTCGGTTGGCCGGGTCAGGTCGGAGAGCGGCAAGCCTATTTGATCGATTCAGAGGTCCGAAGTCGCCAGCGTTCACCGGAGATGGCACGGGCCGGTTAACAGCCTGTTGAAAACGTAGGGTAAGCGTCTGGCTTGCCCGTAATGCGGTTGAAAAAGAGGACAAGCCAGAGGCTTACCCTACGTTTTCAGCGAGCGGATCAGTCGCTCGACGGCTTCAATCGAAGAGTTGTTAATTCAGAGAAAGAATGCGATGACAGAAACATTGGACGCCGTCCTGGCGGAAGTGGAAAAGGAGCTGAATCCGCAGGAGAGCCACTCGACCACAGTGGCCGCGAAGGCTCCCGCATTTTCTCAGCTCAGGCCGACGAAGGCCGCTTCGGGGAAGTCACTGGATCACTTGTACGGCGTTCGTCTCGACGCCGAAGCGGTGCTGGGGCGAGCCACACTGTCGGTCGAAGAGATGCTCGATCTCGGGATTGGTTCGGTCGTCGAATTGAACCGCCTCGTTTCGGAGCCGGTCGATCTGATCGTGCAGAACGTCCGTGTGGCGCGGGGTGAAGTTGTCGTGGTCAATGACCAGTTCGCGATCCGCATCACGGAAGTGACCGGGGCTTCGCACTGACGTCGGACACTCTGCCAAGGAAGGCGGTCGTCATGCTTCGCAACCTGCGACTTTTTCTGTTTGTCAGCTTTTCAATACTGACGTGTCTGGCGGTCACTGCTTACGCCCAGGAACCACGGATTCGACTCGCCGGTCTGGAAGAGGTTGTTCCTGAGGCGGTGGCGTCATCCGCCGCGACCACTGCGGAACCGAACGCTCTCGATTCAGAAATGACTTACAAGCCGGAGTGGCCCGCGCCGCCCGACACGGGTGCGATGTTGTTGCGGTTGGTCATCGGGACGGTCGTCGTACTCGGCCTGTGTGTTGGATCGCTTTGGTTTGGCAAGCCGTGGTTGATGCGGCTGCAACTGACGAACACGACCGGGCAACTGATGCAGATTGAAGGGACCGTCGCTCTCGGTAATCGCGCCGTCCTGTACCTCGTGAAGATCGGGGATACGCAGCTCGTCGCCGGGACCGACGCGACGGGGTTGAAGTCGCTGATCGCACTGCCCGCTTCGTTCAAAGACACACTCGATGGGCAGCAGCCCCATTTTGAAATCGTTCCATCCATCGAACCGCCGCCACACCTCGCTGCACACCAACCCGCCGCGTGAGCAAGGACGTGAATCCCATTGGGCCTAGTTCAAGTCGAGGTCACAGCCAAGCAGAAGCCCCCTCACCCTAACCCTCACCCCGCAAAGCCTGGGCGAAGGGACCGGAGAAGACAACTGAGACCCAAAGCCGAATTCGTCTGAACCATGCCTCCCATTTCATTGCTTACGCGGCGGGTTGGTGCCGAGCTTTCCCACACCCGCAACGCCGCCGACACGTTGACCTGACTCAAGACCGACCGTGCCTGCTCAAAGGATTGAGCCATGTCCAACATCGATCAGGTGGCCGAACGACTGGCCGAATCGAACTTCCTGCAAAACCTATCACCGCCGTTGCAGATGGCGCTGTTCTTGGGAAGTCTCGTCCTGTTGCCCGCCGCGTTGGCGAGCCTGACCTGTTTCACACGCATCATGATCGTGTTGTCGTTCGTGCGCCGCGGCCTCTCAACGCAGGAAATTCCACCCAACTCGGTCCTGATCGGACTGGCGCTATTTCTGACGGTCTTCGTCATGGAACCGACACTCACCAAGTTGAACGATCACGCCGTGCTGCCTTATTTGAAGGGGGATCTCTCCGGACTCGACGCATTTCGCCGGGGAGCCGACATCCACAAAAGCTTTATGTTGCGGCAAACCCGGAAGCACGACTTGGCACTCTTTGCCCACATGTCAAAGGCGGGGCCGATCCATTCGCCGAGCGACACGCCGATTACCGTTCTGATTCCCGCATTTATTATCAGCGAGTTGAAGACTGCGTTCTTGATGGGCTTCTGCATCTATATCCCGTTTCTGCTTGTCGATATCGTCGTCTCCACCGTCTTGATGTCGATGGGCATGATGATGATGCCGCCGGTGATTGTCTCGACCCCGTTTAAAGTGTTGTTGTTTGTGCTGGCGGATGGCTGGCATCTCGTGTCGCTGTCGATCAATCAGAGTTTTGGGTAGCGGGCATTTCCAAACTAGCCTGACGCGCGAGCGAGGGCTTCACCATCGTCGAATGCCCAGCCCTCGCTTGCGCGTCGGGCTAGTGTTTCGAGGCACAAACAGGTTTTGAAACACCCTCAAGTGGCCTCGATTGTTTAACCGAGTGGGCAACGCAACTGGACCACAATCATGACCGAACTCGATGCTGTCACGCTGGGGCGTGAGTTCTATTACCACGCGGTTATGCTCACGCTACCCGCTCTGGTTGTTAGTCTGGTTGTTGGCTTGGCTGTCAGCATTTTTCAGGCGGTGACGAACATTCAGGAACAGACGCTCAGCTTCGCTCCGCGCATGATTGCGCTAGCGGGATTGCTGGTGTTGACGATGCCGTGGTTGTTGCAGATGTCGATTTATTTCACGGTGCAGATGTTTGCAC
>Ga0209086_10000672_pt1 | contig 28944 bp, 40 predicted proteins | sample M_130207_XF_Meta_FD_187312 | JGI IMG/M metagenome (GOLD analysis project Ga0209086, IMG submission 187312) | Freshwater microbial communities from Lake Montjoie, Canada to study carbon cycling - M_130207_XF_MetaG (SPAdes) (version 2) | ecosystem: Environmental > Aquatic > Freshwater > Lake... | reverse complement strand
AGGCGGTGAAGTATATATTTTTGACTGGATAGTGATAATGTACTGGCCCAAGCGTTACTTCAGCGGGCTAACCCGAAAACAGAACAAACAGCGTAAAAGCACTGCCACTCGTCGTCGGAAGATGTCATGGAAAGATCCTCGGGCATACGTTCCGTTCAAGTCGGATCAAGGGATGAAAACGAGAAGGTCGAAATACATCCGTGAATGGAAGAAGAAGTTCCCTAATGCCCACGGTCTCCAGGCGTATTCTAAGGCTACCGGCGTGCCTCTACCCATAGTGCGGGGATCCTACAACCGGGGAATGGCAGCGTGGCGAACGGGGCATCGTCCGGGGGCGACGCAGCAGCAGTGGGGGTATGCTCGTGCCGCCAGTATGCTGACGTGCGGCAAGACACATTATACGACCGATGCCGACCTTGTCCAGAAAGCCAAGAAGACCGCCAAAGCTCGTGCGTGGTTTAGAAAGACGTGTAAGAATTAGACTGATGAGTACTTTTATTCTAGGATAACTAATAACATGCAGAGTATTTTTATGAAAGAATTACAGGAGAGGTTTCCAGACTATAGAATTAGTCCAATTGGAACGACACGTCATTTTAATGTTTTACGATTATCAAAAGACGGATACCCGACCTTAGTTGCTAAAACAATATGGCATGACGCATCTGATCCAGAAGGAGATATGGGAATAAAAGCACAGGACAATGCGTATAGAACCGAGGTGAAAATTTTAAAAATGTTACCATCGTGGTGGGGAATTCGGGTTGTTGATACTTTCAAGACAACACTAAACCGTGTTATTGTTACAAACGAAGTAATAAACGTGCCTTGGAATTCATACAAGAAGGGTATTCATGACGTAAAAATTGCAGAACGTTTATTGAAGCAGATAAAATGGCTTCATTCTCATGGGATAGCACACAACGATTTAGAACTGAAAAACATACTTCTTACGGAGTCTGTTACACCTGTAATCATTGATTTTGAAAAATCAAACACTGTAGCTACAGAGGAGCAGAAAAAGAATGATTATAGCATGTTGTTGGGAAATATGAAAGAACACCCTAATACAGAATCCATAGGTCTTATACTTCAGGGTATGCCTAAAGGCGGGGCCTTATCCCGAACACGACGTAAGAAGAAGACCGCTAAAGCCCGCGCATGGTTTAGAAAGACGTGTAAAACGGATCGGTCCTAGGCCTCTCTTTTTGAGTAGCATAACCAGAATGAAGTGTTGCTTCTGCTTTGTCCTACTCAAACAGGGCGAAGGCAATAACCCATCCCCGCTGTGCGAAGTAGACGACGAGACCTCAAAGTGCTGTCACGTGTGTAATGAAGCGAAAGTGCTGCCGATACGAGTCGCCGTGGGAAATTGTAAATCGCCTCATGAAGCACGGAAAATGGCGTTCGAGATAATGAAAACCAGGATGACGGCGGATATCAAGCCTTTCACTCGTGCCGACTTTGACGCTGCTCGTCAGGAGCGTGAGGACGCTATCGAGCAGCGGCGGGTCGATCTGATGGTTCGTCTGATTTACCATGAGACGATTGAGAAGATCAAGAATACTGGAGAGGAGTATCATGTCTACAAAAGCGACATCCATGACCAAGCTGTTCGCACTGGTGTTGTTGAGAACAAGCTTCGTTATCTGTTCCCTGACTTTGAAGTGAAGACTGAGTTCGTCCGTTATCCTACGGGACCAGGGCTACAGCATATTACCATCAGGTGGTAAGTGTTCATGTAAAACAACCCAGTCTTTTTTGTTCGCATACACCAACAAAACAGAATGGGCTGGCGTTACGTCTTGGTGAACCATACCCGCAAAGTGATTGAGGACGCCTCACTGTATGGCATTTGGCATCTGATGAGCCACCTCATTCGGGAGAAGGGGTGGGAGACGGCGGACGATGTAGAAATGATGTTTGAAGATGGACGATATGAAGAGATCGGGGAGCTTGTTGTGAACAAGGGATACAAGAGCCACTATCATGCTTGGAGCTTTGATGATATTGTGCCTCGTCGCCAAGGTCAATGAATTAGGCGAGCGTGTGTGACCTTATACGTCTTGCGGTAGTCTGGCAAAGAATAAGCCGACTGCCACGTAATATTTAAACATAGAACTCTAACTTATATTAAAATAATGACTTCATTTGAAACTTATGTATGGGAAACAGTTAAGCCTTTTACATGGCTATCACAGGAACGTATTCGTAATAATATACAGAGCATAAACGAAGTTGTTGAAAAGAATATTCCTGGTGATATTCTTGAGATTGGAGTCTATAAGGGTGGTAGTATTATGTCCATGTTAATGGCACTAAACAATAATGGTGAGAAGCGCCATGTGCACCTTTATGATACATTTGAAGGCATGACAGCGGCTACAGAGCATGATGTTGTAGCACATGACGGAATTCACTATGATGATGCTGTAAAGCAAATGCCAGAATATGCCTGCATTGCTTCATTAAACGTTGTGAAGAGGAATGTTTCTAAAATTCGTTATTCATCTGATTATATTCATTATCATATGGGAGATATTATGAAAACAACTGAATTCCCCAGGTCTATTGCTATGTTGCGACTGGATACAGATTTTTATGACTCTACGAAGTTTGAACTGGATAACTTTTATCCTCTTGTCAGTTCTGGTGGCATAGTTATCATTGATGATTATGGACACTGGAAGGGGTCAAGAAATGCGACAGATGAATTTTTGGCAGGAAAACCTAATATTATTTTACATAAGATTGATTATACAGGAGTATACTTTTATAAGCCATAATAGAGAATACAGGATTTGCGTATAGCATTCACCAATGTATAGGGAGAGTAACAGCAGTTATGGTCGGGGTCAATGAATTAGGCGGGCATGCGTGACCTTATACGTCTTGCGGTGATCCCGTTTCCTCTTGCCGTTGCGGCAGGTCTTTCCCCGATTACACGAGCTGGCATAGTATCCGTAGCGCTGATAGACCCCAGCAAATGAGGGTAGGATCTTCTCTGACCCAGTCGCCTCTGTCAATTTTTTCATGAGGGTATAGACACTCTTCATGACCGCCCGTTTGTTTCCGTAGTGGAAAGTGTGTCCCTGAAAAATCTTGCGGAGGGAGTCGTAGGGGTAGTGTTTCGCAAGCATAGCAAAGAAGTGGCGGTAAATACCCTCCTTCTCTGGCGTGTAATTGTAGGCTATGCAAAATAGAAAATCCATTCCTGGAGGTGCGTCCGGTTCCTTCTGTAAGAGTTCCTCGTAGTGAGCAGATACCTTTTCAAACGACGGATCGGGGGGCGGGCAAATCACACGAGGATCTTCCTTACACTGATCCCGCAACTTCTTGTTCACACGGTTGTGGAAGTCGTAGAGCCACCTGTCGGCGGGGGATTTCGGGGGCATGTCTTCGAGAAACTGTGCGGTGCTCTCTCGGCAGAACTTGCAGGGTAGGATATCTTTCAGATTTGGGAAAAAGTAGTTCGCTTTATCGCCTTCGTAATGGGCGATCAGATGTAACATCTGCCACCCACTCGGGCCCCAAGCACGAGTATCCATTACTCTACACTCTTATCTTTTCTCGTTTGAATGTAATATATCATGGCTTCGCAGAATCCGTCTACTGCCTACGGTGCCGCCCCAGAGAAGCCTAAGTCGTTCTTCTCCTCGTTCCCCTCGTTCAGCCTGCCGAAGCTCCCCGATTTCTTCGGAACGGGATCCACCCCCGCCTCGGCTCCAGCTCCGGCTCCAGCCTCTGCCTCTGCCCCTGTCGTCCCGGGCCCCGCCTCCCAGTCTGCTGCCGGTCGTCGTAGCCGTCGTGGATCTAAGAAAGCCGGTCGTCGTCATACCCGTCGTGGCTCTAAGAAGGGAGGTATAGGTATCCCCCGGCGTTTCATGCCAACATACGCAATCCCCACTTCCACGTCACCGCAGCCTGCAGGGGAGACAAAGACTGCGTTTGGTCCCGTCCAGGTTCGTAAGGGAGGCCGTCGCACCCGTCGGGGTGGGCTTACCCCAATGGAAGATATTAAGTTGACGGACGCAGACATCCGGTATGTAACTACAGGGCCCAAGTACGATTTCCCTCCCACCCAGGTCCGTAAGGGCAAGGGTCGTCGCACCCATCGCGTTAAAAAGCATTCTCGCCGTTAAATAAACAAAAATGTCCAACCTTATCTCCGGAATTGTCAAGAAGACCATGCGTATGTTAAAGCTTGGTGGACGTCGCCGTCGTCACGCCAAGAAGGGTGGTGAGGATGATAAGGTATCGTTCCCCCCCATGCAGTCTCGCAAGGCTGGTCGTCGTCGTCGTCACCGCAAGGGAGGCGAGGAACCCAAAATGTCCTTTGCCCCCATGCAGACCCGCAAGGGCGGTCGTCACCGTGGCCGCAAGCACTAAACTCAATCCACATCATTGCGCAGCTGGAATGTTGTCCACCCGCCATACGCATACTTCCCATACTTGGTTTCAATCTCCTTGAGCATGCCTTGGATACTCCAATCTCGAGTTCCACGATTTGTCTCCCACCACTGCTTGAACTTGTCCGAGAGTGTCGGTCGCCGCACCGGAACCACTTCCTCGCCCTCCACCGTCTCACGAGTATACTCGTTGATGAAGCGCATGATCGCATTGCTCTCCTCACGATACTCATTGGTATACTCCAGAATCTCATCCGGAGGATTCAGGTCCTCACTAGCATGCTGCTTGTAGGTATGAATGAGGTAGGCCAGGAAACACTTCCCCCATTCCTCCGACTTCACCTTGCGCTCAATCGTCATATCCATCTTGTACTGGTTCGGACCCGCAGGTGCCTGAACGAACTTTGAGATGAAGTTGATGACGACGAATCGCCGCCACGTGCCGCCATCATTGGTATTGATCTTCGGCTTGTCGTTACACGCCAGATGTAGCTTGGCTTGGAGCTCAAACTCTACCATCGCCTTGGATCCAGCATACAGATCACGAGCAATGATCTTCTCGCCCGACGTCAGCTCCTTCATCAACCCCGTATTCAGCGGAACCGCCTCGTCGGGCTCCTGCATCGTCACGAACCGCCGACCCTTCAGACGAATGACTTCGGGCGCAGCCGCCGCCGACTTTCCACGGCTTTGTGTGAGCAGCGAGATCGGGACCTTACACGCATAATCCCCCAACGCCGACTCCATCAGACAGATGAGCATGGACTTGCCGTTCGACCCGACGCCCGTCCACGTATGAAACTTCTGATTGCCCTGTCCGTTCAGGCACCGTGCGAGGTGTTTGATCTGGTAATCCCTCACCCGCTTGATCGGGAAGATCTTGTGGAGGAAATCATTGATCTCCGTCCACTCACGATAATCCTTGTAGGACTTATCCTTGTCGTAATCCAGGGATGTGGAGAACGAGACGTAATCTTCTGGCTTTCCGTCTCGGAACTCGCACGTATTCATGTCGAACACACCGTTCGAGCATGCGAGGAGATGCCGGTTCTCGTCAATCTTCTTGGTGAACTGCTCGTCGAGAAACAACTCAGAACATTCACGCATAACGTTCGCCTTGAACGGAGTCTTCTTCAGCTGAACTGCGATCTTATTGAGATCCTGACCCATGATGAATGCCAAGCAGTATGGGCACCCGCACGCCTTGGGTTCCTTGGCATTACAATCTTCCAGCGATCCGTCCGTCAATTTACTGTTCCAATACTTTGAGCGATTGATGTACAACTTGAAGATTGTGATGGATAATTCCTGCTGGAGCTGAACACCCTTGTCCAACTCAATCCAGCCGTGACCAACGTAGCGATACCATACATTCTTCCCGAAATTCACACACTTGTAATTGTCGTGGAAGCGGGAGTAGACCACGGACGCCACGTCATACTCTGCACCGCTTCGGGAGATATCGACCTTGCGGAGAATGTTCTTCTCCTCGATCTTGGTATACTCCTCGGGGTCGTCGAGGCGAGACCAGTAGAGCAGCGTGCCCATTCCGCTCCGCTGCCCGTGGTTGCGGAAGGAGAATGAGTTCCACTTTGACATACATTCACGGACATTGAACTGCGGAGATCGGCGACTGAACTCCTCGAATTCGTCATACAGTTCTGGATGAATGTTCTTGAGCGTGAGACCCACCTCGATCCACTCCATATACTCGGTGGCACGATGGTCAGAGAGATTGCCAATATGGTCACGGATATTCTGGAGTTCCTCGGGGGACAGCGGGCGGATCGCAATATTGTTCGGTGACGACTCACGGGAACCCTGAATACGGCGCTCAGCGGGTCGGCCACGAGACGGAGCAATTGCTCGGCCGCCCGAGATGCGCACGTTCTCCACGTTGGTCTCGGGGAGGTTGCCATACTGCTTCTTGGCATCCTCGGTCATTGGGGTCTCCTTCGCAGGATCCCGCTCACGAATATCGAACTTGGCTAGCAAGTCAACCGTGAACGGAACAGGCGACTCATCGACCCGCACATTGTCGCCGTCTATGAAGACACGGTAGGTGATCAGGTAGGGAAGACCCTGAGGCTTGGCAGCACCGTACATCGTCCAACCAATTGACCGCTGGGCCACGCCCTTGTCATACACCTTGGACCACTCCTTTTCCTTGAGCGGCAGGTCGTCGAACATGGACATCTTGGTCAGCATGATATCACGCACCGCCATCTCAATATACTTGTTCGTGCGCATAGACGGAACCATGAGGTGAACACCACCCGCCATTCCGTCACGCTTCTTGACAGGTTCACGCTTCTCCATGATGAAGACCTCAGTCTCTCCCGGGGATACTAGGAACGTCTTGAGTGTCTTCACGTATTCTAGCGCAAACTTCACAACCTGGTCCTGGGTATGCAGATGTCCAGTCGTTCCCTGCTCATACTGGAAATCAAGATCGACTTTACACGGGCCTAGAGCGGGATACGGCGCCTCAATCAGCCAAATCTTGTTACGATGGATTTCAACATATTTGTAGTAGTGCTCGTAGAATTCAGCAAGATCATCGTCGCCTATGAAATACTTGCCAGCCGCTGAACCGGCGGTTGTGTGTGTATGTAGTTCGCCAGCAGTCGTGATCTTCTTCCGATCGAGGAAATTGATGAGTCCACCCGCTGCCGACATTTTCAGTGGATGTGTGTTCCTCCAAGAGAATGTTACGGCGACGGGTCGGTTTTGAACGCACCGATCTGTTCTTCTGAAGATAAAACGAATAGAATTACGGGTTAGTGTATAATAAGGCACAAGGATGAAATTCTGCCCAGACTGTGAAAATTTCCTGTATGCCCTCGAAGAGAATGCGGAGGGGGTAGGCTTCAAGTGTCGGAAGTGCCCGTATGTTGAGACAATCACACATGCGAATCCCATGGTATACGAGCACAACCTCAAGGAGGACAAGGCTACCCAGCTTGTGATGAATCCCTATCTGAAGGATGATCCTACCCTCCCCCGTCTGAATACGGTGAAGTGCCCTGCAAAGGATTGCCCATCATCCGAGGTTGTGGCTGTCAAGTTGAGCCGGGTGGATCTGATTTGGATGTATCAGTGCACAACGTGTGGAAGTTCTTGGAAACAGTCCTCTCGCCGTTAATAGCAGGAAATTACGGATAGTAAGTATAATACAGGTATAAAGATGATCCGTAAACTCTTCTTTTTCGCTTTGGCTGCTTCGGCTGGATGGGCACAGACCCCATTTCCGTCTTCCGCTGGGGGTAGTTTGACCGCTACTCGTTCCCGTATTCCTGCTGGTGCCGGCTCTATTTCGGCTACCGGCACCCGTTCCCGTCTCCTCCCCGCTGGTACTGTTTCTGCCACGGTGACTGCTACTCGTTCCCGTGCCGGCGCCTCATTTACCCCTACGGGGACTGCTACTCGTTCCCGTGCTGGGGCTACTGTTTCCCCTACGGTGACCGCTACTCGTTCCCGTGCTGGGGCCACTGGTTCCCCCACGATGACTGCTACTCGTTCCCGTGCCCCTATTTCCGGAACTGGCACTACCACCGCTACTCGGTCTCGCCCAGGTGCAACTCCTTCCCCGACTGATACGGCCACCCGTTCCCCCTCGGCCACCAATACGGGAACTCCCGCCGAATCTCGGTCCGCCACGGCTGGTTCGTCTGCGTCCAATACCCTCACCAACACCATGACTGCGTCTCGCTCATCAACTGGATCCAATACCCCAAGTTTCACCGGAAGTCTTACTGCTACACCCAGCCTTACTCAGAGCTACAGTGGATCTACAACTTACGGCTTAATTCCTTCGGTCTCGACCTCCCTGTCGCAAACAGGAACTCAATCGGTGACAAACACTCCTTCCAACAACCCTCAACTTGTCTCTGCCAACGCCGCCGCCGCCGCTTCCAACAATATCGGAATGATCGTGGGGTCCGCAACTGGGGGTGCTCTCTTGGGTGTCATAGGAACTCTTCTTGTTGCTTACCATATTGCGAACCGCCCACGCCGTATCGCCTCACCACCCCTATTCCCGGTTGCCCATACGTCCGTCGATATCCCTCCTCCCTACTTCCAAGACGAGCACCAGGCTCCTCAAACTATGATTGCTCGGCCACGAAGCTTTTCCATTCCTCCGATCAGCAACCAAAAAATACCTAAATTCAACTCTTCTCGCACAACCTTCAACCCCCTTCCTGTCAACAACCCATTCATGAAATCGTCATCTCTACAACCGCCCCCGCCCCCGCCCACGGACGAGTAGAACTATTTGACGAACGTGCGGGTTCAGCTTACCGTCGCTACGATTGATCTTACGACGATCGTAGACCTCGATCTCCCGACTCTCAATATCAAACATCTTACGAAGCAGGGCAAACAGACCGTTGTTGAACGTCAGGTCCAGCGGAACACCATTCGGCAGACGCTGACGCAGGCGTGGAGACTCCGTGTCCACATCCGTGCGGTAATACTCGAACAGTGGGATCCGGCGGTCGTTCTCGGGATACCCGATCGCATCACGAAGACCCTCGATGATATCATACATGTTCATATGCTGTATGGCATACAGCTGGGCCTGCGAAAGAGTGGTGTGGTTCTGGACGATAGATGCGACGGAGCCGTTCATTTCGTTATATGCCATCAAAAACGGGATGGGAGCTCCCGATCCGTTTTTCCTGGTTTCATAATAACAATGGTAGGAACCCGTGCTCAGAAATTTTGCCGGTGTATTAAATCCGTTCGAAAGACTATTAAAGCCCGCAAGGGATCATCGAAGGAAAGTGGGGCTATTGCAGTATGCACTACACGCCTGCTCTGGCCGCACGGTAAGACACTGCGTAAAGTTCGGTGTATGAAGGGGCCCAAACTTGACGTTCAGAAGAGGCGAAAGTAAGAAGAAATTAGCAACGACGGTTGCGATCATGGTTATACAAATACCTTTCCAATATCCGTGAAAATGCCCCCTGCGATACCCTACCTCTTCTGCTTGATCTGCCTCGTCTTCTAGGATTTTTTCTAGTTTGTCGATCAACGTCATACTTACTTACTTATAGTTGTGGTCGGGTTGTGTAAAACGAATAAAGAAAGAACATTGTGTGAAGAATAACAATACCAATGACCGAATTCATCCATCGTTCGGATGTGGTCAAGGCCCAGGAAACTCCACGGATTACTCTGCCTTACTTCAGTAAGTATGAGTATACTGCCCTCCTGTCTATGCGCACCCAGCAGCTGTATGACGGTGCCCCCCCGATCGTCCCCGTCCAGGAATTCAACCGTGACGATCCCCGCTTCTTCTGGAAGATTGCCGAACGGGAGATCCTAGAACGCAAGCTTCCCTTTATTATGCGCCGCCATCTCCCCGATGGTTCTTCGGAATACTGGAGTGTCTCGGAACTTGAACTCGCATGGTAATAAGGAAGGGGGATGGAAGAGTCGCTCAAGAAATTAGAAGACACCTCTGAATCCTCCAGCGATATTGCCAATAGCTGGAATAGCGCTCATGAAACTCTCCTGGCATCCATCGGAGACAAGGCAAATTGTATGCGATGGATGCATACCCAATCTCAAGTGTATTACGACCGATGGAATTTTTGGCTTTCCGTTCCCAGTGTAACCCTAACTGCCCTAGCAGGGGCAACGACGATCGGACTTACACAACTTAACCCTGTAGCCCAAACATACGTGACAATTGCTGTGGGAATTACCACCATCGCCACTGGGGTCTTGACCTCTATCAACCAACTTCTGAAAGCTCCGCAGTCTGGAGAAGGTCATCGCATTGCCTCCATCGCCTACGGGAAACTCTACCGTGTTATTTCTAACGAACTCGCACTGCGCCGAGACCAACGCACAAACGCCCAAGAGTTTTTGAAGATAATTCGTCTAGAACAAGATCGTCTAGAAGAATCGTGTCCTGTGATTCACGGAAACATTATACGCCGCTTCAACAAAAAAGTTGAAACTAATGCAACCCTAGAAAAACCTGAAATTGTTGGAGAATTGGACCACATACGAGTGAATATGTCGACCAAGCCTGCGCCAGGAATGGTTCGGCAGGTGTCGGAACCCCCCGCCTCTCCCGTTCTAACCTATTATAAAAAGAACCTTCCTCATAATCCTCTGAAGAATCCTATTTCTCCAGCGTTTCAGCTACCACCTGCGCCGTCCTCACTTGCCGTTGTTCCCGATTAAGGATAGCTGCTGCGGGGTCGGGGGAAATAGGAGAAGCTGGACTGGCGAACGGCCAGGATCCATCCACCGAGCCGGATCAAATATTAGAGTTTCATTCGCCATCTTAAGATCAATCTGCTTCGCCGCATCAAACCGAGGATCCTTCTTCTGCTGAGCTTCATACTCCGCCAGAATTCCGTCGTGCGAGAAGCTGTAAGACGAATTGCTCTCGAACGATACACGCAGGGCTAGAACGACGGCTAGAACAGCGGAGAGGTAATTCTTTGTGAATAGAAGTGCGCAGATGAAGAACAGCCATATAATGCGGGTAAACGTGGGCTGTGTCAACACTGCGTCAAGCATAGTCTTGGGGATTCCAATCAGTGCAGTGAACGCATACAGTGCAATGAGTGCGACAGCGACTTGGATGTCTCGCGGTGTGGCCAGCATCTATCTTTGTTAAAACGGAACAAGAAATATGGGAGCGGAAGACAATACAAGTCAAGATGCCAATTGATATTCGGTGTTACACGTGCGGAGGAATTCTCGCCGACAAGTGGCTCAAGTATGTAGAACTTGTCGAGGAGGGAAAGAAGAAGGACGGGCGCAGCGATACGACGATTCCGTATCTTACCAAGACGACTCTCAAGACTGCCGAGGGTCGGGCAATGGACGAACTCGGACTCACACGTGAATGCTGCCGTCGTCATGTGCTGACACACGTAGAACTTTTGTAAGGAGTATATAATTACATGTCCGTGTCATCGCCCAGTCCTTGGCCCCATAACAACAGTGCTGCTGCCGACAGGCCAACCTTCCAGGCTCGCCGGCCTTTTTCGTCGTCGGAACTTCTCGCCCTCCAGCGCAAGAAGATCGAGCAGACTCTCAATGCTCCCCCGATCAATACCGTCAATCTTCAGACCAGCTCGGAATACACAGCTCGTGTCCGCAAGCTGGCGTCCCGTGATTCCGATCCTCTGTTCAAGCTTGGACGCCCACTCGTAACACCAGAGACCAATCCCGTCATGAAGGGCGGTGGCACCATCCCGAACCGCACCTCGGCCAACGTGACGGCTCGTGTCGCTGGAAACGCTTATGCTGCCGACTTTTTCAATTACACCCCTGTTCCCGAGTTACAGTCCGCCGGATGCTCTGACCTCCTCACGGACAACATTACCTTCCCTAAGGTGATCCAGTGTGCTCCTCCTGTACTTCGTCCGGCTTACCATGTTGTACAGCCATACAACCAGGTCAACCGATTTGGACAGCGTCAGAATGATAATAATGTCGTGGTAGCAGCCAAGACTGCTGCCGCCGACGGCAGGTGCGGAGTCACGACGATCTATTAGCGAGCAAACTCCAAGCTAGAATATTCATCAAAATTGTTATCCAGTAACTCGAGTTCCAGGGTGAAGGAATGCTCCCCACCGTTGAAGTCGATTGTGCGACCGTCATGCCGGCGCCACTTGATTGTCAGCCGATCTAGCCGTGCGATAGGCGGGTTGTATATACGCTGATTGAGAGGCGAAGGGCCCGATGTGTCCGCAAAAAACAGATAATCTCCAGCATTCTGCGTGAGGGGGATCTTGGCAAATGCTCCGTCAATACGTCCGGCAATACGTCCATCCAATCCCGTTTCGTCTAACTTGTTGAGCCCAGCGAGTTCGAGGAGAATGTATGTATCAGGATTCGGATTCAACATGAAACTACTCGTAATACGTCCGCTGATCGATGTATATGTTTGCGGATAGAACCCCAGATAGTATCCCAGCCCCCATCCCGTGGATGCAGGGACATTGTTTCCCGCTCCGCAATTCACGCTAGACGCCCCTGATAAATTGAGGACGATCGTGTCCCCGGTATTCGTGCTCGCAATCGTAGACAACAGCGTGTTCGACGACCACGTCGCCGACAATCCTGCCGAAACCGTTTGAAGAGCTCCGGTGAGCATTGTCGGGAGATTTGTCGTTGTGTAATTGCCATCAGAGATTGTTACCGTGGATGTAGATGGAGATCCTCCGTTCGGAGTATACGTGACGCTCATCGTTGTATTTCCCTGGCAGCTCGCAAATGTATTGTAAGACAGAGGGATTTCATACGATCGTAGGGTAATAGAGTAAACATTGTTGTAGACAGCAGGAAGAACGACGTTATAACTCCCTGGGGATCCGTACCCAGTAATTTGCCGATCACGAGAATCGATAAGAACAGTCTTCTTCACTTTGCGCCAGACCTTTTTGGCGGTTGATGTATTGTGGAACTGCATTATTATTTACAAGGCATATATAAATGTCGGGGGAAATACTCCACGTTATGCTTATTCTCCGTAATCAGGTGAAGCTGTATCACTGGCAGACGATGTCGTTTAGCCGTCATAAGGCGACCGATGACCTTGTGACAAGTCTGGATACCAATATTGATAAGTTCACTGAGTCCTATATGGGTCGCTACGGTCGCCCCAAGATGACGGCGGCCACTGGCAAAATTCAGATCTATGATACCAACGACAAGCGGGCTCCCCAACTCATGAAGGAGGCCGTACAGTGGCTGACCAAGAGCTTACCGAAACTGCTGTCCAAAGACGATACAGATCTCCTCAATATCCGTGATGAAATCCTAGGAGATATTCAGCAGGCCCGTTACTTGTTTACACTTGATTAAGGGATAGTATAGTAAGAATGTTGTGGGTCTATGCCGGACTTGATCTGGTAGAATGCGATCGTATCGCAAGAGCTGCACTCCCAGCCGGGTACATTGATGTCTCGAAAACCAGAGCAACTGATTTGTCGGAGACCATGATGACAATTTACTCCCATCATCCTGGTTCAGCCATGTATCTTGGATTCGTGGATCCAATCTTGATGCTGTCTCCTCCCCACGAAGCAGCGTGCCGCCGAGTATTCCGGGGATGCACAGTCGGACTCGTAACGAGCAATCCTCTACTTCTCCCCTATTCATGGAAAAACGGAACCTCTAAGCTGGTAGTGGTGGGTAGCAAGAACGATAAACATGCTAGTGACTCCGAGATTGTCAACGACGGTGGTGCTCCACTCGTACAAGATGAAGCTGGACACGGACGAGATGCTCCGGAACACTCCGCTTGAGGGCGGAATTATCAAGATTGAAAAGAGGGGAATCATGCGTCGTGGCGAGTCGAAGCGGGATCGTATTAAGCGTCGGAATCCAAAGGTTGTGACTACATCTGGATTCGGACACAATTCTGTGACCATCGTGGTTCTGAACAGCGGCGATGGGGCTCTGCCTGAAAAGGAGATCACAATCAAGATATTTCATAACGGGGTGTTTCATATGACGGGGGTTCTGGATCCGCTATACGAACTATCCAGTCTTCGGATTCTCCAGGAGAAGTTGACCCCTGCTTGTTTCAAGGAAGGCGGGTGGGAACACATTGAACGCCGAGTTCTCCTCATGAACTATTCCACCTCCTTCACCAACTCTCTCAATATTTCCAGGGTAGCGCTACAGCGATACTTTCAGGAAAAGGGAATCCAGGCAGAATTTGAGCCGGATGTATCTCCCTGCGTCAAGGTCGTCTTTCCCCAACGATGGACGGCGTGTATCTTCCGCACCGGCAAGATCAATTTGACAGCTCTGAAATCTCACGAAGACTGTCAAGACTTCGTGAAACTCCTTCTTCCTCATTTCGAGGCGTATGCAAAGACGATTACACCGTCACCGTAGTGCTGAACTGCATCTCATAATAGACTTTGACAACAAGGTAGGCTACAAGAGCCAGAGCGAGAATAAAGAGAATAATGAAATAGTCAGAGCGGATCATCATTTTTTGGGCAAACATGAAGTAACTACCGGCGATGACGACGAACACGAAGAGTGCGGAAAGAAGACCCCCGATATTTGCGTACACGTCGGTGCTTAGTCCGAGAGCCATGACCCTTCTTCTTGTGTTTTAGCGCCTTCTTTTTCGTGCGCCGCCGACCTCCAGCTGGAGGAAGGACTTTCGGTGCAGCAGTTCCCAGATCGTCAAATTGAGCATCTGCGGCTACCTGGTGCTGTACTTCCAGCATCTTGCCAAACGTCGCTTTCGGATCCACTCCTCCCGCACTCGGCATATTCGGGACGTTCTTGATTTCGACATCTCCACCCTTCATCCGCATCATCCGCATTACACGACGGAGATTGGCAGCCCGACGACGGCGACTGCGTCCACCGATCTTTGCACCCAGAACACCTATGGCTTCGGCCTGTGTTTCCGTCTTATCATTCACCGCTGCTGCTGCGGCCTGAATCGCCGAACCTGGAACAACTTGGGCAATCGCACCGGGGTGGTCAGGGGTATCAACCTTCGGAACAATTGTTCCGTCACTTAGAACTTCCTGCGTCGGCATATGCGTATTATTTACATGGAAGAATAGAAAAGGAATAATGAACGATAAAGACTACCCGGCCACGGAGATCCAGAGTCTCGTTCGGGATATGGACGATAGCAAGAAGAAGCACAAGGCGCTCAAAACTACCGATAAGGCCAAGTATCTGGAAAAATTGACGGAGGAGAACCAGACTCTCCACTTCAACTACCCTTCTATTTTTGAACTGCATGTAGATGATAAGCTGGATGCGACGTTTTTCTACATGCTCAACCAGAAACGCCGGATTGAGCGTGGAGAAATCACCGAGGAGCAGGCTACCAAGGAAGTGGGAAAAAAACTGGCAGATCGATGGATTGCTCCTGTTCTCAGCAATACAGCCGTACAGAAGGAGGAGTCGTATGAAGAGTATTACAAGCGCATTTCTAAGAGTAAATAACTTTGCGAAGACCGTAGTCGTCCATACATTTCTGTAGGAAATTGTGGCAGTTCTCGCATGGCTTGGAAGACCTAAGCGTTCCATCCACTCCGTGCCTGACGACAATGAGCGTGGCACCCCTAAGTAATGACATATCGCCCAGACTCTTGATAACATTCACCTCTGCGTGAATCGTCTTTTCCGAGTATCCCCACCCCCTTGAACGGGACCCGACCTTGTTGAACGCCGAAGCGAGAACCTTATTTCCCTTGAGAATGATAGCATGGTGCAGTGATGTGTTGAGAGGATTCGTAGCAGGGATGTGCTGAGAGTAAATATGCTTCTCCATTTCGTCTGTTCTTAACTACGAACCATTAAACCATATCCGTTTTACTCCGCCCTGATTGCCGTCCGGAGTTCCATCAACATCACGCCCAGTTTGTTCTCGCCCTTCCACTTCTTGGGATCTTTGGCCATGGACGTATTCGCCGACGTTCCGATTCCCCAATACTTGTCACGGGAATCCGCATTCGCCAGAACTTTATCCTCCGTATCCAGCAGCTTCTTCCGCAGCTCTAGATTCTGGGTGAACTTGGCACGCAGTACCGTCTTCATCACTTCATCCTGCTTCTCTTTCCACGTGTCCTCCTTGAAATCCTTGACTTTATTGCCGAACGATTTAGCTGACTGAGCAGATTTGGCTTTCAGGATCTTCTCGAACATCTCTTCGTCTCCGAACGTCTTGGCCTTCACCGCCTCGAACGCATGTTCTGCCGACTTGTATTTCACAGCATCAAGCTCAAACTCCGTCTCGTAGAAGTTCGAGAACTCCTTATTCTCCGGCTCCTTCGAGAAGAAGAACAGGATCTCTGGCAGCGCAGCGGCGGGCTCTTTCGCCTTCACGATCCGTTTGCGGCGCACGGGCTCCTTCTTCTCAGGCTCCGACCCCTCCACCTCCGGCTCCGGCTCCTCCTCCTTCTCACGAGGCACAAGCTGTCCCGTCTCATCCTCGAGCTGTGGCATCTCCATCTCCGCTTCCGGCTCCGGCTCCTTCGCCTTCTCCACCCGCTTGAATGCGAACGTGCGATACAGGAAACTGAACTCCTGCTCCGCCTTGTCCAGGACCACCTGATTCTGTGTTGAGTATATATCCTTGAACGATTTCGAATCAATCAGTTCCAGCCCTGCCTCGCCCATGATCCGCTTCACTGCATCGAACGGCACCAAGTATTCCGGAGAAGGTTTGACCGTGGACTCCAGCAGCACATCAATCTGCTGTCCGAACTCGTCCTTCCACGCCCCTGCATCCTCATACTTCTTCGTAATCTCCGCCAGCGTCTTGCCGTTCGATCGGAACGTGTGCCTTTCCTTGCCCATGAGCAGCGAGTATACCGCCTGCCCGTCCAGAACCGTCCCGAAGAAGATAGTCTTACAATGCTTCAGATTTCCCACGAACGTCTTGAACATCTCCTCCGACGCACACGCATAATGCATCGCAAACTGGCATGCGACTAGATCCCATTCCGGAATGCCCTTGAACTCCGCAAGATAAGGGGTGGTCGCCGGCTCGTCCCCAAACACGATCTTGAGATACCTAGACTCCTGCTCCTCGAACGCCTTCGTCATATCCGCCTGTGCGAACAAGACCTTCGGCAGGAACTCGTTCGACCGCTTCTTCTCGTTGAGGTAACGCACACACGCTCCCTGTCTCGGCATGTTGATGTTGGATGCTGAGATATCCAGTCCCAGAACCTTCGATGGCTTGGTGCGCCGCCACTTGTGCAGATCTCCGCCCCGCCCCACCGCCAACTCCAGCAACGTATTTCCCGGAACCACGTAGGATGAATACTGCCCCTCCTTCACCCGGTTGTGAAAGGCCCGCACCTGGTTCCGCTCCCGAGAAGTCTCGTCGTCACGATAATACATATCGTCCTCAAACGTATCATCCGGCGGATTTGTCGAGATCATCTTCAGCATCTCTTCCGTGATCGGCACATGAATGGATGTCCAGATTGAGTCTGCCACATTGATATCGTTACCGAACTCAGCACGGCGTAGGACCCGGTAGAGATACGTCTTGTCGTAACGTGTCCGCATCACCGTCCACGTGCGGGTATCGACCGTATACGAGCACTCAATAATCGTATTGTCTTCCACCTTGTTGCCTCCAATATCCATCGGAATGCCCTTGTCGTTCAGCGGACAGTGGAGAACATAGGCGTCGGGAAAGCGAGGCGCAGACGGCTGGAACGGTGAAGGAACCCGTGTTCCCGAATCCGCTAGCTGAATGAACTCCGGCGGAAGTTTCGGAGGCACATACTCCCCCGTCATCGTTTCGCACGGATACAGAATATCCAGCCCCGGAGTCCTGCCAACATACAGTGTTCCCTTCTTCACCATCTCCTTCCGCACCACATCGTAGATCGGCGTATCCTCGAACTTCACCAGGAAATCAATGGAGTTCTGGTGCGGAGGCTTCCACTTGTACACCCGAGTCCAAGTCTTGCCCCTCGTGTCCAGATTTGGGGCGACCGGAGAAGACCGTGGAGTGAAGATCAGACCGTCCGTCTCATACTCAAACTCCGTATCCAGAATTGTCTTGATCGCATCTTCCATCGCCGCACCCTCCCCTGCCAAGAACAGCTTCGTCTCGATCCGCAGCGTCGTCTCTGATGCGGATGAGAACTCGGTCGCAGTATCCTTGACAAACTGCCGGGCACATCCCAGCCGTGACAGTAGTGGATTCTTCTTGATATCGTCGTCCGTCGTGAAGAGTGGCAGCGACTTGGTGTCCCGACCCTTGTAGTGATACACATCGAAGATACAGAACAGGTTCTTCTGCGGAATATACTCCCCATCCAGGAAATCCCCGTTGTGCGCATCCGATCCCGCTGTCAGACCCGTGAACACGACCTGACCGTTCGGATTGGCTCGGACCACCTTGCGGTCACGGGTCACAAACAGACCACATCGCTGACCGTCCGCCTTGTTGGTCACCGTGTAGCCAGATAAGATGTTGTAGGGCCGGTCCTTGACAATGTGCCGGCGTTCCAGTGTGACAGGATTGTAGAACAGACTACCCGACGTCTTGAACTCCTGGGAATACTTCTGCAGATCCGAGAGCGGAAGGATGTGCGTGGTCTCCTGGTACGCTCCCAGGATCGTCTCCAGAACACGGTAGAGCACACGCATAATCTCCTTGGCTGGACGAGGGTCCTTCCGAGGAGTGTATTCCACCTCCAGCTCATACTGCGGCGAGTTCTTCAAGACATCCCGAATACCCTCCTTGGCCGAGCCTTTCGTCTTGACCATCGAGAAGTCAATACGGAACTCGCTGCCAGGAACCTTGAATGATTGGCGGTGGAGGACACGGACATGCGCAGCAGGATCGTCGGGATCCCCTGCGAAATCCTTCTTGAGATGCTTCTCCGTCTTCAGCGAGAATCGGCAGAGGAAATCGTTGACATCCAGGACGTCACGAGTGGCTGCTGTCTTTGTCTCCGCCCGATCCACGGAATCGAAGTAGCGAGTCTTCCTCTCCACATCCAGCGGGATACTCTTGAACGATTTTGTGATACAAACCTTGTGGATATTGGATGCGCCCAGGACGTGGACACGAATGTCCTGGGGGTAGATACATGTAAGACGCTGTTCTTCGGTTGATTCAGGTGCGATGGTTTTGATAGCCGCAAGAATGCGCTCGGCGACATCACGAGTTTGGATTCGGCCAGCGAGAACCTTGGCCTCGAATTCCGCCCGTGGATCTGTGTTGGATATATTGATGAACTCGGCAATATCTGCCGACTGGCGGGTTTTCTCTAGGGCCCGCTCCATTATTAGTTTCTTAGATCAAAAACGACCAGGTTTACCCGTTTTTGCGAGTTTCTCGTACTTACTCCTATCTACGTCTCCCGCCTCTAAGTGTGCCCGCTGGTCAAAACAAAAAGCAATATACCGCTCCATTTCCTGGAGACACTCCTCGGGAAGGTTCTTGGACGATACGTATACGCCAGTATCCGAACGAGTGTATTCGTTCGTATACTTACGGATGATCTTGAATATCTGTTCGTGCTCGTTCTGCTCCAACCTCTCAAGAAGAGGCAGGAGCTTCTCCGCCAAGGCCGACATTTAGTTGTAGTGTGGTTGGTCCCTGTAAACTTGAACCAGCAGGGGCCAGCTTCCGCTTGCGGCGAACAGGTTCCTTTGCCGGCTGCGTGGCCGACTCCTGAACGGTCACCGTCTTGGTTCCTTCCGTCGACGGAGCCGCTGATACAACCTCTTCCACAACAGGGATGACCGCCTCGGGCTTCGCTTCTGCGGCGGCAGGGATGCGCTTAATCAGCTTCCCCAGGACGAACATCTGCTCATCATTCTGCTTGAACTCGGCGCCCAGTACCTCGAACTCAATCTCGTCGTTCTCCTGGATGGCTTCGAACTCGGGGTTCCCAATGTGTAGATCACGGGGAAGGAGCACACGTAGCGGTAGCTGTTCTGCGTGCACTCCAATCTTCGACCGAAATACGACTGGGACTCGCAGGAGCTGACCCTTGCGTGGGTAGCAGATATCCGCCTGGAACCGAACCTCGTAGGTCGCACCCGACCGCAAGATATTCATCATCCCCAGCGAATAGTCCAGGATCACGCTCGTCTTGGGCTGGACATACCCCTCGATCCCACACCGACCTTCAATCTGTCCCTTTAGCTGCGACAGAAGGGAAGACTGGATGTTCCGCTGCAGATGCTTTGACGGGATGTTCAGGGTCCGAGTTAACTCCCTCCGTTCGAACATATTCATCTTTGCTACAGACATGTTGTATTAAGCATCGGATCTGTTTTACACGATTTTACTTCTTAGAGTCGCAGCATACGTCGGTCCAGAAATAACCGACCATATTTCCGGAAGAACCCATACGAATTTATCGCTTCCAGATCGCACAACCATGCTGATAAACATACACTGCCGTTTCTTCTCCTTGGCGTCCGGGTGAAACACCATTCCCGCATCTTTTACCATCGTTTCCAGATCTGGTTTGGCATCAAAGGATCCACACGCTTTCGGTTTCACTGTCTTCGTCCGCTTGACTCGCTGGATATGTCCATCCACAACTTCGAACGCCGCTATCTTGAACACCTGGTCTTCGCACGTGCACAGAATCCTGCCATCCTTGATTTGGCTGGAAATACGGTCCATGTGCGTCGTCGCCCACAACGAATACGCATCCCGATCTGTTCCTGTAAGATCTACCGCCTTTCCTTCCGCATCCACCACCTTTTCGTGTCCCATCACAAACCCTATTCCTGGTAATTCCAGTCCCTCCGCATAAGCTGGTGTCGGAGTTGGCTTGGATACGATGAGCGCCTGTTTATCTTCTGGCTTCATCACTTGGTCCACTAGAAACCATTCCACCACTTCAGGTCGGAACGGTGTGAATAACGACGACTCTTTGAACGAAGCACGCAGTTCAGCGATGCTCTTGATCACAGGCGCCACCGCCGGTTCAGGTTGTGGAGCATCTTCTGGAACGTCTACCGGTATCGGAACATCCCCAGGATCCGCCACCGACCGCTCAAACATTGTCGCATTACTCGCACCCTGCGGCAGGAACGAGTAGACTCCATCCCTGTTTTCCAGCGTCCCGATCCGTCCCGACCGATCTTTCAGTTTCAGATGTTCCTGAACCGCACTTTCCAGAATATACGTGACCACCGAAGGAGCATACGTCAGTTTCTGGAGAAGATCGTCACGCTTCCACAGTGGTTTCTCTTTGAATAACCGGATAATCTCGTCAAACACCTCGTCACGGATATCAAGATACGAACTGAGTGGGCGAGTATACGACTCGTCGGTGGCTGGAGCTGCTCCGATCGCACACACGAGGGATACAACTCCGTCTTCAAAGGTGGGAGCCGACAGAGCCGATAAGGGCATTTCTACCATCTCCCGATCCTGTGCCCTCCTTTGCGGGATAATCAGTGATCGCCATGCGTCGGGGAGTTGATTGGTAGAGATCTGGGTCGTGCAGTCCACCGACGACTCGGCTAGAATATGCTTGACTTTCGCAATCGCCTTCGCCTTGTTTTCCACAAACACTCGGTAGATATACTCATCATACGTCTCCTGCGTTGAATCAGAATACCTCAGAGTATGGAGATAGACTGTACAGTTCTGCTCCTCGAACGGAAGCGACGAATGCGAGCACGTGCGCAGTCCACGCCCAATAATCTGTTCCATCCGACTCATATTGAACCACGGATCCAAGATATGCACCTGCCGGACATTCTTGAAATCCACACCTTCTGAAATGATATAGGACCCCACAATCACCCGAATATCCTGGCCCGTAGAATTCTCTGGCTTCCGCAACCTCCGAATCAGGACCGCTATCTGTTTATCGGTCATATCCGATGTCAAGAACGCATACTTGCCTTTGGATGAACCCGTATACTCCCCCGACGGATTTTCCAGCAGTCTCGTTCCGATCGCCGGATCAAACCCGTGCTCTTCCAAACACATAGCGAACTGGAGGGCTCCGCCACGCACGTAGTTGGAGTAGACGAACACAATCCCCGTAGACTCCTGAATACATTTGATGACGGTAGAAAACTTGGCGGCGTGAGATCCAACCTGCGAAGGACTCAAGAACGCAGGGACATCTTTGGCATACCGATACTGGAACCTCGCAGTGTTGGTAGCCTTCTCGAAACATTTCACGATCGATCGGCCGTCGGGGGATACGACGATGGTAGGGACTACATCTTCCTGGATCTTTCCGCTCACTTCCTTCACCCGCTCTTTCTGGACACCTTCCACATACGACACAACTAGAGGCAGATACTTGCGGGGTGTGGTAATTTTACCGCCTTTGAAATCTGTCTTGCGATCCAGGAGTCCAATCATGGGTGCGGGTGGGGGTAGACGGAACGGGAACGTGAACGGATTCTCGCCACGAATGAATGACACGTATTCATGGCACCATCCACGGAACCGAGATTCGGCGTCTGGAGTCTTGAATGTTCCATCGGTCTTGAAGAAGGTAGCGGGGTTCAACTTATCCTCTGGACTCTGCCGCTTATCGTTCCACAGAAACAGATTGAAAAACAAGATGATTTCCTGGAACGAATCGTACATCGGTGTAGCCGTCAGGAGCACCAGGGTCATTCCGTTCGCAACCTTCACTATCCTCTGAATACTCTCGGATGTCCGCTTCGCATCTTCCGAATCGCTCTCTCCCATCTTGTGCGCCTCGTCCAGAATCAGGAGCCGCCCATCAAAATTCTCATGAATCCACGCCTCAAAATCGGGCTTGGACAATTTAATACGCTTAGTCTCCACCAGATTGTAGAACTGGATATACCCCGAAAACTCATAGAAATCATTGATCATTTTCTGGACGATGGTGTTGAGTCGTTCCCTGTTCTCGGGATTTTCCCACCTCAACTCTTCCGAGCGGGCACGTTCCAGCATATCCAGGTACCGCCGACCTGTGCACTGCTGCGACCGCAGAAGTCCTGAAGGATCCTGCTCTACCCGATTCACATCAAAGATCTGCGATCTAAACGTTTCTTCCACTGCCGACGTGGCCAGAACCAAGACCTTCTTATCCTGGAACTCCGGTCGTAAGATGTATTCCTCCGCCACCTGAATCGATGTGCAGGTCTTTCCCACGCCTGTGCCATGGACTAGGAGCATGTTGCGGGTAGGACTGTCAGGAGACAGCATACGACGGACAAAGACCTGGAATGACTGCAAATGAAAATCTCGGGACGTTTGACCACAGTTCTCCTGTCTCAGTTGTTTCAGCGTTGCCAAGGATGCAGGTGGAAGAGCTTTTGCTTGGACCTCTACCTGCTTCTTGATTTCTTCCGACGCAGAAGCCATCCTACTATTGCTTATACTGGCCTATAAAATATAGAGCGCTGGATCGCCTGCTGGTTCGGGTTGTAGGAGGCACGCTGAATCGCCGACTCCGTGTGTAGCCGAGTATTCACGTTCTTCGATCCAGAATTCACAGACTTCAGGATGGCCTGGAGCTTGATTGCCTTCAGGAGATCGGACTGGTCGGCAGCACCCGCCCGTCCACCGTTTGCGTTATCAGGGAGTCCAAAGAAGGTAGAGCGACCACCAGACATTTATCTGTTTATTCTTACCATACACAAGATAATACAGGACAGAATGGGAGGCGGTCTGTTTGGAACTCCTCTGGCTTTGAATCCCAAATGCTTGGCGTTCTCTGGACTCTTGATTGCCATCTACTGGATGCCCCCCTGGGCTCCCCTCCGCTCTCCTTACGATATCGCAGTCAAACGTGCTATCACAATAGGTCTCGCATTCACGGGATATATTCTGATGGCGTGGTACGATGTGTGGTACGATTGTAATGATCACCTGAAGCCTACCTTCCTAGGCTGGATCTCTGCCCCGTTCAAGCCTCCCCAGTACAAGAAGGAAGTGGAAGAGCTCCCTCTGAAATGGCAGAAGATCGTGCGGACGGTGGATATTGTTGCCTTGATCGCAGCGCTAGCGTTTGTGGGTTCGCCGTTTCTTATGTACTCCCGCAGTTGAGCGGTAACAGTTCTTGTACGGACGGCACGAAGCCTTCTGCGTGAACCCCATCTTTGCACACTTGAACTTCTTGCACTGCTTCCGTGTGAACCGCCGACCGGCCCTCCTTTTCTTCTTCTTCGCTCCACCTGCCGGTTCTCCTCCCGGTGGATTCACAGTTAAAAGACGAATGATTTCTGGTCCATCGGCGTGGTCGGGATCCTTTGTTAGGTAAACCCTAGCAAGTTCCACTGCGGTCTTCCCTTCAAAATCACCATCGGGACTAGCTCTGATATATTTATCTGCTCCCTTCTCCAGAAGTAGCCTAATCATATCTAACGTCGGATTCTCCAATGCAGTTATCATCAGTGCAGTCTCTCCGAACGTTCCTCTATAATTTACATCCGCACCTTCATTCAGTGCTTCGAGAACACCAGGAAGATCTTCCTCATACGTCGCTCGCAGGAGCTGTTTACCAAGTTCATCTGGTGAGGGGTCTCCTGGTGGACTTGACATCTGCTATCTTATACTTACTTGCGACTTTTCCTGGTCTTCCGAGCCTTCCGGGCCTTCCTCTTCCGGATTGCCGTCCGTCGTCCGCCAGGTCCGCCAGGGGGAGCTCCTGTAAGCCTCCCTATCGCCGCAGAGGCATCGGGCCCTCCAGGAATAGCTCGTAGTTCCGACATAACCATCTTCTTTAGACCACGCACTTCAGCTTTATCTTTCTCATCCTTTTCAAATACATAGCGGGCAATTTGTTCATCTCCATCAGTCTTAAAAACATAATCCCCGTGCTTCATACGGACATAAAGGTCTAAGAGCTTTATTCTAGACATCTCCTTTTCGTCCGATCCCCTAGGAAACAGATACGCCATTACTAAATCCTGTTCTGCTTTGATCCCTTCCATTATACTTACTTGCGACTTTTCCTGGTCTTCCGAGCCCTTTTCTTTCCATTCGTCGTACGCCTCCTCCGACGACCCCCGGGACCCCCGGGCTTCGGCTTCGGTCCGTATGCTCCCCGTACCGGTTCGTCCGCTACAAGATCGGACCGCTTCGGCTTCGGTATATGCCCGCTGTCCATCTCTGCAACTATTCTGAGCACATCGGGGGGCAGTGAGGTTTGATTCAGTGCCTTCTTCACACCAACGGCCCGATTATGTATTGCCTTGTCAACCATCGCTAAAATTTCATCACGGATCTTGTCATAATACGGTGAGTTTAAAGAGTTAACGGGAGGAGACCACACCCTCGAAACGTACTCACGCAGCGGGTAATGAGCCGTAGGCCAACGAGGTGGTCCAGGAACATGGGCCGCCCTATCATCATAAAGCAGTAACTGAATACTCGGATCTACCTTGAATTTTGTGTCGGGGTCAAGTAGCAGGAGCCTCATGAGTTCTGGTTCGTATACCGCATCCTGAACAGAAAGAGTTTTAAATGTACCCTGACTCCTACCCCTCGGCGGCGGATTCGGTAAATTCGGGTCTGCCCCTGCCTTTAGGAGCAGCTTGACGATTTCCTTTGCTGCCGGATGCTGCCAACGATATACCGCCTCACGAATCGGTCGAGAAACCACCCAATCTTTAGTGGTGTCTAACGCATTCGGGTCAACCCCCGCTGCCAAATCTGCCTTCACTCCCTCAACATTAAGGTATTGAGTATTCCGAGTCAGAGAGTACGGCGTGCCTGGAGGAGGAGCCAGCGGCGCTGCACTTGACATCTTATACTTATACTTACTTCCGACTTTTCCTGGTCTTCCTGGTCTTCCGCCCCTTCCCCTTACGCTTCCACGTCCGCCGTCTTGCTCCTGTCCGCATTCCACGCAGAATATCCGCCGCCTGTGACTCCTGCGAGGCATCATCTCCTGTCCTCCGCCTCTTTTCTCCCGAAGAAGCGGCAGGGGCCTGGGCTTCGTCCGTAAACACCACAGGGGTCAGTTTGAACACCTTCTGCTTCGTTCCCTTCTGACAATGATCTCCACTTACCATATTTATAGGGTTCCCATACCGGTTCACTCCTGGAGTTTTCTGGACATTCTGTGCTGAAGCGACATTGGCCAACTCTTCCTCCGTCTCCTCCAGGTCATAAATCTTAAAGTCCTGTAGAAGACCCTGCTCTAACTGATATAACCAAACTAAGAAATTGCCATTTCCCTGGATGTAGTAGTATCTCCGCACCATATCCACATCTCTCTCGTAAGGTGCTCCATCCAGTTCTTTATTGCACTTGTGCCGAACCTGCGATCCGTCTTTTACTCCATTTGATATCGTATCCAGCGGTAGTGTAAAATACGACTCCTTCGCCTTGAAAATAATAGACCACGATTTCGATAGAAGCGAAAGTATCGGCACCTCTTCGTTCTCTTCAAAGTCATATACTTTCTGTTTCTTGTACTGGATTTTCATGACTTCGAACACGATGGGGGGGTCAGGGTCTGGAGCATACGGCGGAAGTTCGCGAACAACAGGAGGAGCAGCAGGGGCAGGGTCAGCACGACCAGGGAAGAGTTCTTGCAATCCTGGAGGGGCAAGATCAGCCGCCGTGTGCATATCATCGTCCAGGATCGTAGGATCTGCCCCCTTTCGTAAAAGGAGTTCAATCGCATGCTCGTATCCTCCTTCGGCAGCTTGATGTAGAGCAGTTCGTCCGTGATCGTCCTGGGCGTTAAGATTCTCACGTTCTGCGAGAAGTTCTTCAATGATCTCTCCCAGAATCTCTGTGTTATGACTGTGGGCTGCTATGTGAAGTGCAGTCGCTCGACTATGATTCACCATCGTTAAATCCGCTCCACGAACAAGCAGTTCCTGCACGACATCAAGTTTCTCCCCATCCACAGCATACATGATAGCAGTCCGTAAGTTTTCTTCGTCCTGGGCGTTGACATTCGCACCATCGGCCAGCAGTTCTTTCACCTTATCCAGTTCCCCACGCCGTGCAGCACGTAAAAGCTCTTTATTCATTGTTTCATGATCTCGGGGAACAGGAACAACTGGTTCGTTCCCTTCCATTATATATACAAAACGGATACTCTTTCTTCAGAAGAAATATAGGTCATCCCAGGATGGAACGCTGTAAACACGACGACTGTCGCAAGAAGGCTTACTCTGCCATGAAGTGCCGGTGCGGCAATGTCTACTGCTCCCTACACAAACCCGATTCCGCACATTCATGTTCCTACGATTACCGTGCGGAACATCAACGTGCTTTGACTGACCAGAATCCCCGTGTTGTGGCCCCTAAACTTAAAGACCCATTAACCGAATGTAATATGCCTCAATAAAATGATTAGACCGTTTCTCCGATAGACGGTTATCCAGGTCGGTATACAGATGCGCAATCGTCTTCTTTTTGTCTTTGCTAGACTGTCGGAGAATGCTGGGGTGCTTGGTCAGATAATCCAAGAACAACAAAGCCCAGCCTATACACCATCCGAATTCGGTGTCTCCCTTGAAGCGCTGCAAGTATACGCATTTGGCACGGTCTACACATGCAGAGTTCACTATATAGACAGGTCGTCCAGCGTGTTTGCTGAACTCCTTTTCCATATCCTTCTGCATGCTCGGAGAAATATCACGGAGATTCCGCATATCGAAAAAGTAAATATTAATACGATCTCCCTCATGAACTGCGAGGGAACACACTACGTGGCGAACAAAGGCTCCTAATACATCATTTGGCCCCACATCATATCCCGTGAAAAAAATTATTGGCTTCGCAGCGTACCTCAACGCATACCGAAGCCCGGCATATACCGTTGTTGGTTCCTTGTTGTAGTTGAAAAATTCAATATCACAGTAATTACGGGGATTGAAGGCGTAATGGTATGCCTCCGACTTCCGCAATTCGAACTTCTTGTCTATATTTTTCTTTTCAGCCACTTCCGTGGGATGTGGACGGAGATGCTCCATTATATCGTCTCCACATTGATTTCGCCAGCAGCCTCAAACTCAATATCTTCCCCCGTTGTCTGCTTCTCGAAGAAATGCTCGTCGATCTGGCCTTCCTTCCGGAGTTTATTCACCTGCAGCGGATTCAGCGGCATCACGATCTCGTATGCCATCGTGCCCACCACGCCCGTCTCATTCAAGATCACAAACGATCCCACATCTACCCACGCATCCTTCTTCCCCCTCCCCCGAATCGATCCCTTCATTGGCGCCTTGACAATCTCAAGACGTCCGTTCTCGAAATACTCTACTTCCATCCGCCCGTCACCCAGCTTCTTAGCCACTCTCCCTATATGAATCCCGTCAATATCCTCTTCGTCATAAATGTCAGAGAGGAGATTGTCGAACAGCTTCTTGTTCTTCTTCGATGTTGATGATTCCGAGTTTGATCCCTTCTTGTGCTTTGATCCACCTTGCATATTCTTTGGCATTTTGATGTAACTTGCTATTCCCTACTTGAAGAATTTCAGATCCGTTTTTGGGTGTTTACGCACGCTTGCCGCCCTGAATCGGGGAGTAGGCACGGAGGTAGGGCATGGCAGCAGCTGTGACGAACAGAGCAATCACCAGGGTGACCGTAGCGCCGATGACTTCACCAATCTTGAGCTTGACGGGTCCTACCTGAACAGTCAGGCCGCCGACTCCCTCCTGTGCTTCCGGCATCAAAACAACAAGGAAGGGAGTAACTAAGTTGGAAATAATAGACTGGAAAAAGTCCTTGAGCGCTCCACCGACAAAGATCGCTACGGCAAACGTTAGGAGGAGAGACTGGTTGCTCATTTTGGTTTGTATTCTTAGAAGACTATTTCTTGGATGCCATGTGTGTCTGATACTGCCGCACGTGCTTGGAGGATGGTCGTCCTTTTTTGTCCTTCGCCTTATCCGCTTTCTTCCTGCGTCCTGATGTAGGTTCGTCCATGTTTATCTCGGTATGCTCTGGAATACATCTGACCCTTCTGTAATCCGTTTTCCAGATGGAACGAGCACCGGATCCCGTCCTTGGGGGCTCGTCGGCAGTAGTGGACATCACAACTCCCTCCCCTCAGCGTGGTGAGAACATACTCAGGGGTGCTTATGCTTTGACACAGTCCCATTCTTT
>Ga0209086_10000671_pt1 | contig 28955 bp, 39 predicted proteins | sample M_130207_XF_Meta_FD_187312 | JGI IMG/M metagenome (GOLD analysis project Ga0209086, IMG submission 187312) | Freshwater microbial communities from Lake Montjoie, Canada to study carbon cycling - M_130207_XF_MetaG (SPAdes) (version 2) | ecosystem: Environmental > Aquatic > Freshwater > Lake... | reverse complement strand
CGCAGCTTGTAAGACCAAGTTCGCCTAACTCGATGGCCTCTGCACTTATCCATCTCAACATGGTAGGGAACGGAACCCTCGGAGATGCTCGACGTCCGACGCTTATCCTCCCAGGGATAGAGAACTTCACCGCCCTACGAGCGAGCGATGTCTACTGCTCGGGCCTCGATGGCGCACCGATCCGCAGAGACCCCGCCGGCTGGATCGTCCAGACCGTCCGGGACTGCGGGAGTCTTGCCATAGTCGAGCTTGAGGTGGAGCCCCAGTTCTGGGAACTCGTCTCGGGGAGTTTCTCGAGCGCTCGTCCTATGGTGACGGGATCTACTCTCGACGAGTTCGCGTCCTCCGTTAGCGAGCGTCGTCTCTCTCTCATCGAAACACTCTCCGGGACTGCTACCTCGGCCGCGTGTGTGAGCTCGACGAGTGATCTCGTTCCCGCTCTCGAGGGTGACCTCGCCGCGCTAACAAACACGGACCCGATCCTCGCGTCGATCCATACGTGGATCCTAGATAGGACCGCCGGCGACACGACTCGCTCTCTCCCCGGAGTTTTCGGGAACGACTACTCCGATCTCGATCACATGGCGCTCTCCACGTTCCGCGAGAACTGGAACTCGAGCGCGGAGACCGACCCGATCAGAGTAACGACTCGCCTCTGGGAACTCGTTCGGATGCAAGTCTTAACGAACGGCCTCTAACGTGGCGATCGTAGCGACCGGCACCTTCGCCGGAACGGGCCTCGCGTGGACTAACGCCGCGAACAACACCTCCGACGGGGGCGTCTGGGTCTCTCTAACTACCGGCGCAGCGTGGAATACGTTCACGACTAGCGCGGCCTCTAACGTCGGGACGTTCTCCGCTAAGACTGCGGCTACTCCACCCTCGAGGGGAGTCTGGAGAACTGGGGCGTCTAGCCCAGCGAACGCTCAAGTCCAAGCGGTCCTCTCCGCTACTACGGACTTCCAGAACGGCGTCCTCCAACTCGTCCTAAACAAGACCGCCTCGACTGTTTACTCTTACTATGCTCTCGGCGTTAAAAGTGTCGGAGTCTCCGGAGGTGGGGTCGTCTGCGGGCCGAGAATCCTTCGCTACGAAGCGAGCGCAGCGACGACTCTCCTAGAACCGACGGTCGACTCCTACGAGGCGGGACACCTTCCAGGCTCGACGGATAAATGGGTCCACCAGGGGCGCACGACACAGATCGACGGAGGGGCGTCTCTTCTTATCCAGTTCCGCGCGTGGCGGGGATCTAACCCTGCGACCCCTCCCGCCGCGTGCGTCTGGGTCTCCTCTGGACAGTATGCGGGGACGGACTGGGTCTCGTGTGCGGTAGTCGATTACACGCCCCTCGCAGCTGGGCGCGCTGGGATCGTTGTCTTAAATACGAGCGCGAGCTCCTCGTTCACCGGGACCGTCGAGCAGTTCGAGCTCCGCAGTCTCGGCTCCACAACTAACGCGACTACCTCTACCGCTACCGGGTCTCGTAGGTTCGGAGTCTTAACTACAAAGCTCTCGACCTCGACGTCTCTCCCAAGCCTCACTCGAAAGGTCGGAAAAACTTTAACGAGCATCTCGACGGGGATCGCCGACTCGACGTTCGGCCTCGCATTACTGCGCACCTACGCCGCTACCTCCACGGCTCTAGGTGCCTCGTCGATCGGGCGCGCGACTCTTAGAGTCTTCTCCACTATCGCGACCGCTACGAGCCTCTCTACACGGTCTCGGAGTATCTCTCGAACCCTAAGCGCAGTCTCTAACGTCTCGAGCTCTGTTACGAGGAGCGTCTCTAAAGTCTTTACCGCCGTCTCGAGTAGTTCTCTAACACTCGCAAGGGGTCTCGTAAAAACCTTCTCGACGGTCTCTAACGTCGCGACCCTCACCGCACTCTCGAGGGGAGTCTCCCGAGTCTTTAACACGGTCTCGACTGGAGTAGCCGAGATCTCCTCCAGCGTCGCGCAGATAATAATCCTCGCCGCGCACACGATCCGCCTCGTCGGATCCTCAACACTACGAAGCGTCGCTACCGTCCCCGTAAAAGCGGTCCGCAGCGCTAGCTCTACAACACTCCGAAGCGTTAACTCCGCTCGGATCCGTCTCTCATCCTCTAGCCGACTCCGACTCCCGAAGGACTAACCGATGGCCTCGAACATCTCCTACATACAAGGCGCCGAACTCGACTCTCTAGGAATCGAGATCGAACAAGGCGACGGGACTCTCGTCGACATGAGTAGCGGCTGGACGTTCTCGCTCAAGGTCGGAACCTCTGCGGCTACCGCGTTTACTAAGACCTCCGGGATCTCTGGGACTGTCTCGGGGATGACTGTTAACTGGACAGTCTCGGGGGAGTTAAACACTCTCGCGCCGGGTGCCTACATTGGCGAGATTACCGCCACGAGAACGGCCGACTCTCGCCAGTATCGCCGCCAGTTCGCCCTCACGATCGACCCTGCTCTTCCTTAAGGCGGAGTCCCGAGCGCGCCCGCCTGGTGCAGGGGCGCGAGCCGCGCCGGGACTCTGCTCTTCCTATCCGCCGACATTGGAGTCGCCCATGCGTCGAGTCTTAAGTGTTCTAGCGTTCCTAATCGGAGTCGCCTTCCTCTCCCTCCTAGCGAGCTCATGTTCCCCACCGGAGAAACCGCTCGCACACTCTCCTCCTATCCGAATCCCCAGCACGATCTCGAGCACGACCTCGAGCACGACCTCGAGCACTACGACCTCTACTTCTACGACGTCGACAAGTATCCCGACGCCTACTACTTCGCCCCCCGCACCCCGAACCACTTCCTCGGCCCTCTGCCCAGCCGCCGAGATCATCGCCCAGACATGGCCCCCAGAAGCCGTCGCTAGAGCGATCGAGATCGCGTATCGCGAGTCGAGATGCCTCGGCTATCCGGTCTCCTCGACAGGGTGTCGAGGACTCTTCCAACTCTACCGAGGCTGGGACACTCTCTACCGAGAGCTCGGACTCGACCCTGCTAACTGGACCGACCCCTGGACTAACTCGAGAGTCGCCGCCGAGATCTACCGTCGCTCCGGCTGGGATCCGTGGCACCTATGAGGAGGAAACTATGAGACGAAGGAAGACTTCGACGACCACTACGACTACAACCTCGACTCCGATCGTCTCTACCGTTATCTCTAGCGCTCCCGCTCCGGTCGTAAAGCTACGCGGCTCGACGTTAGGGATCTCCGCCGGATCTCTTCTCTCCCTACGTATCCTCGACGAGTGTCTAGCGCTGGGCTTCGGCTGGGTTCGATGCTCCTACGAGGCCGGCTGGACCGAGACTGGGAGCATTAGCGCCCTCGCGACGATGACTAAAGAAGCACACGCTCGAGGCTTAAAAGTGCTCCACGTCGCCCAGAGTGCGTCGCACCGTTACGACGATCCGCTCTCTAACTCTCGCCTCGCATCGCATACCGTCGACGCCGTTCGGATCGCTAACGTCGACGCCGTGGAAGTCGGTAACGAGTGGAACCATAAGGGGCCGTTCTGGACTGCGCCGGACGTCTCGATCGTCCCTCCGGTAGCCCAAGCGGTCGTCTCGTGCCAGATCGCCGGGACCCTTCGGACGTATTATCCGGAGCTCCCGATCATCACCCCAGGGATGAGCCCCGAGGCCGATCCGTTAAACCCGTGGACATGGTGGCCCCAGTTCTTAGACGCCGCTCCGGTAGCGCACGCCGGCGCAGGCTGGACCGCTCTCGGCTTACACCCCTACACGTACCCGGAGCTAGCGACCACTAATCCGGCACGCTGGAATCCTCTCCGACAGGTAACGACACTCCTCGAGCAGTCACGCCTCCGAGGCTTCCCGACGCGTATCTGGCTAACCGAGCTCGGCGCCCCAGGCTTCGCAACGAACGCGCCCATCATCCGAGGGGTCGCTCTCACCGAAGAACAACAGGCCGCGAACTATCGCTCCTACATAGACGAGATACACCTCCTCGAGGCTGGGGGAGTGCGCTTCGACGCGACGTTCTTCGCTACCGCCTTCGACGGTGACTCCGTCACGACGACCGTCGAGAAGGGTCTGGGCCTATCGCGCTCCGACGGGACACATAAACCCGCTCGACAAGTCGTAGCAGACTTCGCTCGAGAGCCTCTCGTGTGACGAGTCTCGCCTCGCTTCTATCGCCCTCCACCTCTCGCGAGGTGGAGGGCCTTTCGTCGTCTCTGGGGCCTTCTACGCTAGGTCGGGAGGATGTCTACGAGACTCGCGAGACGCCCCGGTAGGACCTGGGTGTAGATCTGGGTCGACTGGATCGAAGCATGACCGAGGAGTTCCTGGACTGCGCGCAAGTCCCCACACGATGAGAGCGCAGACGTCGCGACCGTGTGGCGTATCCGATGCGGGATCACATGGCCGAGACCTGCGGCCTCTCCGATCGTTATCACCTTCGCGCGTAGCTTATTAGAGCCGATCGGGTGGCCGTTTTCCTCGAATACATAGATCCCACCTCGACGCGAGCGGCGAGTCTTTAAGAGGGTAACGACGCTCGGATGGAGTGGAAGTTGTCTCCAGCGGATCCCGCTCCGGTTAGATCCCTTCCCTCGGATCCTCCACGTCGCACCCCCGAAGTCGAGGTCGCACCATTGCGCGCCGGCGACTTCGCTCATGCGCGCCCCGCTCGTTGCCATGAGTAGACCTAACTCCTCGAAGACTCCTCCGAGTCGCTTCGCCGCGGCGATCCAGAGGAGATGGTCGTCGGGGGAGAGAGGCTTCGGTAGGCCCTGGACCTGGGGTCGTAGCTCGAGACACTCCGCCAAGTTCGGGACCACTCCCGCGAAGTTAAGGAAGCATCGCATCGACTTACGCCCTAGCGCCTGGGATGAAGGCGTCGGGGGGAGCGTCTCCATCCATGCCTCGAGGTCGCTAAGTGTGATCGCCGCTAGTGGGTACATGATCGAAGAGTTACACCTTCTAGCGCCGAGCGAATACTCGCTTACGGTCTTCTCGGAGTAGCCTCGGATCCGCATCCAACGCTCGAAGGTCTCTCTCTCGTAACTCATTGAGGAGCGCATAATGACCCCCTAAACTGCCAAAGGTCAATAAAAAGTTTTAGATTTTTTTTATTACTCTCCGCGGTTATCGGAGGAGATGACACTACGTAACGGCGTAGGCATCGGGTAGGTCGAACCTTCCTACCAGTAATCCGGGCCGAATGAAGCGTTCTACGAGCCGCTCCACCTACCGCCGCCGCATAGCGACGAGCGTCGTCGACGTCCTCCTGGGCGAGAATCGTAGACGGATCCTCCCTTAAAACGTCGCAGAGAATAAGGGCGATAATGGGGTTCTTATCCGGTTCGAGTTCTGCTCGACGGATCGTCGCCCATGCTGGACGGTAGAACGCCGGTAGGCGCGACCATACCTCGAAGGCGACCTCCTCGATGCTTAGAGAGAGCTCGACTCGTCGATCTCGTAAGCGCGTGTTCTTCATTATTACCTCCCTATCGGATCGCCTCCCGCGACCACTCGTAGAGAGATTACCACGTTCTCCAGCCTTACGCGGTTCGCCCCTTGTGCAAAGTATCCAAAATGGATACCGAACTACGTGTTAGAACACCGCCAACCAAAATACCAAAAAGAACAGGGAGCAAGACATGAGAGCAAGTAGTTACGAAAAAGGACCCACCCCCGAGGACGTCAAAAAGGCAGACCCGGACGACCTTCGCTTGTGGTCTGTTACGACAGTCATCGGAGCGCTCGATAAGCCGGCCCTCGTCTACTGGGCCGCAGACATGACCGCACAAGCCGCGATTAACGACCTCGACGTCTGGGGTCCACTCGCGAAAAAAGATCCCGCAGAGGCCCAAAAATGGCTAACCGCGGCTCGGTTCCGTAAGCCCGCCGGACAGACGAGAACCGCCGCGGAGCTCGGGACCGCAGTCCACGAAGCGATCGAGACCTACACCCTTACAGGCAAACGCCCCGAAGTCGATCTCGAGGTCCTCCCGTATCTCGACCAGTTCGACGCCTGGGCGGATCGCTTCCAGCCCGAGTACCAGGCCGCAGAGATAACGGTCTTCTCTCCGAGCTACGGAGTCGCCGGCACCTGCGACGCGTTCCTAACCGTCGACGGCGTCCGCTTCATCGCCGACTACAAGACGACCCGGAAGTCCTTCGACACTAAAGGCAAACCGACGGGGCCTTACCCAGAGGTCGCCCTCCAGCTCGCCGCCTACCGGCACGCAGAGATGGCCGCAGTATGGCGACCGCGTCGGATCGAACAGTTCCGCAGGCGTTACTACCTTCTCTCCGCCGAGGAGCAAGCCGCCGCGGTACCAGTCCCAGAGGTCGACGCCGGCCTAGTGATCCACATCACCCCCGACCATTGCGACGCGTATCCCGTCGAGTGTGGGGAGAACGTCTACGACTCGTTCCTCTACTGCCTAGAGGCGGCGCGCTGGGCGTTCGACGTATCTAAGAACGTCCTCGGAGATCGCCTAGAGAAGAGCGAGGTCTAATCGTGCCTATCATCGACCTCCAGCGTCGCCTCACCGAAGCCGGCCGGATCCGTCTAGGAGATAAAGGACCTAAAGGGAACCCGCGCAAGCTCGAGACCTTCCGACTTACCTCGAGCGATGAAGCACTCCTCGAAGCGGCCGCGCAGATCTACGGCGGCGACGTCACCCCCTGGAACGAACAGGGCGGCCAGTATCAAGTCACGACCGAAGCGAACGCCCTTAACGTGATCGTCCCCCCGTCGGGGATGGCGTTCTCTCAATGGTACGAGACCTGGTCCGGAGGAGGATGTCTTAAACGCTGCGACGGCGAATGGGACACCGTGAACGATAGAGCGTGCTCGTGTGATCCCACGGCGCGCGAGTGTACGCCCCACACTCGGCTCTCCGTGATCCTCCCCGATCTTCCGTCGATGGGAGTATGGCGCCTCGAGACGCAAGGTTACTGGGCCGCCTCCGAGCTCTCCGCGCAGGTCGAACTCTGCCAACGCCTAGCGACCGCCGGACAGATGGTCCCCGCACGTCTACGCCTCGAGCAGAGAGTCTCAAAGAAGCTCGGACAACCGACGAAGCGCTTCGTCGTCCCGGTCTTAGATCCCGCGCAGACTTACGCGGAGCTCCTAGCCGCCGCATCGTTAGCGAGATCCGACGAGGCTCCCGCACTTACGAGCGGAGGCTTACGCCCCGTCCCCGTCGATGAGCTCCCAGAGGCTCCGGTCCGCAGTATCGCCGCACAGGTAGAGACACGCGCTCCACGCCCTAAGCGTGCCAACGCAGCGACACCTATCCCACCGACGAATCTCCGACCGAGAACCGGAGAACAGTTCGACGGCGCGTCCCCGGTGCGGGGGACACCGTCCGGAGCGACCGGCCCGCGTACCCCTGCACCGTCCGGGCCGGTCGCCTCCGATACCGAAGCGGACACCGTCAAGCGCGCCCAGGGCGTAGCGCGAGCTCTGCGCGAGTGTGTCTGCGAAGACTGGCCCGAAGGGATCCTCGGAGATCTCCGGCCCCTCTTCCTCGATGCTTACAGTCTCGGCGCATACTCGAGCGCTAAAGAGATCCCCGAAGCAAGTTACGCGAGCGTCCGAGACGCGATCCGGAAAGTGAAACTCGGCGAGCTTCGCTTCGTCGTCGAGGACGGGAAGGAACCAGTCCTCCGGAACGCTAAGAACGGTCTCGTCTGGACACCCCTCGAGGACTCGTTACCAGCGAGCGAGGAGCCCTTCTAATGGGCGTCGAACACTTCACTCATGCGATCGACGTCGAGACCCACGAATGGCTCCTCGCTAAATGCGTCCGCACCGTCGGACAGATCGACGACCTCGCCGCGAAGGATCGAGACGACACGGACCTCCGCTACGTCTGCGGCTACCTAGACGCCCTCGTCGCAGTCCTCGAGAAGCTCTACCTCCCTCCCGTCGGAGGATGGCTCGCCTATGTCCGCCAACTCAAAGAAGGAGACCCCAGTAATGAAAACTAGAACCGAGAAACCTTTAAGCCGCTTCGAGGACGCCTATCGAGGTCTCATCTTCGGATCGTTCTTCCTCGTCCCGATGGTCGGCCTCCCAGTCCTCTACCACTTCTTCCCGTCGTGGTGTATCCCCACATGAAGCGCGACGACATCTCCGAGATCGCTTCCTGGGTCTTTATCGGGATCATCCTCGCCGCGGCAGTAGCGACTAGCGCCCTACTCGTGACGAGTATCCGATGAGCTCCTACCTAGCGGTCTGCGCTCGATGCCTAACGAAGGTCCACGTCCCCAGCGAAGGGAGAAACATTCTCCGCCTCGGATCGTGTCCCTCGTGTGACTTCATCTCATGGGTCGAGAGCGGAGTCCCGTGTGACGACGAGCCGAAACGGTGCGAGCTCGGCATCCGATACGCCGAAGATCGGACCGGAACCTTCGAGCAACGATGCACACTCGTCGCCGGCCATCTCGAAGAGTGTTATCGGACCTGGCATCCGACAGACCTCCCCCGATGAGCGCGCCCCAGATTCTCGGCCTCGACCCATCCCTCACGTCGACCGGCGTAGCGATGCCAGACGGGACGACTCTCTCCATCCGCAGCAAACTAAAAGGAGTCGAACGCCTAGCGGACATCCGCTCCGTACTCCTCGGACTCGTCGAGGACGTCGATCTAGTCGTCTGCGAAGGGTACGCCTACGGAGCCGCGAACAAAGCGCACGACCTCGGAGAGCTCGGCGGGACTATCCGTCTCGCCCTCTGGGACGCGTGTATTCCCTACGTCATCGTCCAGCCGACTAACCGGGCGAAGTATGCGACCGGGACAGGGAACGCAGCGAAGGCGACCGTCGCGATGTCGATCGCCGCTCGTACTGGGCGCAGCTTCGGAGATTACGACCAGGTCGACGCGTGGATCCTGCGCGCTATGGGCCTCGACCATTACGGCCACCCAGAGATCGAAGTCCCCGCCACCCATCGAGTCGCCTTAAACGCCGTCGCATGGCCCCAACTAGGAGCGCGAGCGTGAGTCCGAACTATCCCGACGAGAACTGGAGAGCGGTCTCTAAGTATTACCGCTACGACGAAGCACACGGGACCGCCGCTTGCTACTCCGCCGGGTGTCGCTGCGACGAGTGTCGAGAAGCCGCTAACGAGTACCGCCGCAACCTTCGAGCACGCTCTAAAGGGATCGAGCAACCGTTAGAGAACTATCGCCTCTACGACCCCGAACCGTGGACAGAGAGAGCCGCTTGTAAGGGCCTACCCTCGTCGATGTTCTTCCCAGACCCCAGGACGAACCCCTCGAACGTCCCCGACAGTCGCGCGCGTCGTATCTGCCACACCTGCCCAGTCGTCGACGAGTGTCTCACCTCTGCGCTCAAGAACCGAGAGAAGCATGGCTTCTGGGGAGGCGTCCCCGAACGTCGCCGGCGCATCCTCGAAGACATGGAACTCGAAGAAGCCCTCGACTATGGAAGGCGTATCCGCGACGCCTGGGTAACTCGACACGCCCCGGAACTCTTAGAGACCGAGCCGAGCCGATGATCGACGACACGAGACCGACGATCCCCTTCGGGACGGACTACTTAACCGTCGACGAAGCCCTCGAGATCGCGATCTGCCTAACCGTGGCCTCGATCAGAGAGAAAAACCCAGAGACCGCGATCGCCCTCACCTATCTCGCGAACCGTGTCCTCGACCAGCTCGACGTCATCGTCGCCCGCTAGCCCCGTCCTATCCGCCTCGCCCGCACCTCGAGGAACACATGAGCGCAACACATAACCCTCCCGCCGAACGTGCCACCGTCGCCGCAGCACTATGTCCACAACCAGCGGAAGATCGAGCACGCCTCCTCGCCCTCTGCGCGCCCGAAGACTTCTACGACCAGACACTCGCCGAGACGTTCGCCGTCGTAAGAGACTTACACCAGTCCGGGGGAGTTATCACCCTCCCCGTCATAAATAAACACCTAGCGGGGACACCCCTCGCCGCACGCAGTCAAGAACAACTCGCCGCCCTCTACCTCGAAGGACAGACCCTTAACCAGGACACCCACGCGCGCATCGTCCGACATGATGCCGACAGGCGACGAGCGCTAGCCGCGACCGCACTCCTCGACGAGAAGATCCGCAACGACGACCCCTGGGGCGATCACCTCGCGACGATAAGCGAACTCCACGCCGCACACGTCAACGCCGGGACCGGAACCCTCGAGATCATTAACCTCGTCCACCTCGAAGAACGAGGACCCCGCCCCGAACTCTTCGACATCCCCAACGGGAGCCCCCTCTTCTACCGAGGAGCGATCCACGACCTCCACGGAGAACCCAGCGTCGGGAAGACATGGCTCGCACTCATCGCCGCAGTCGAAGACCTAAACGCCGGCCGCGGCGCCTGCCTAGTCGACTTCGAGGACACCGAGCACACGTGCCGAGCACGCCTCCTCGCCCTCGGATGCACCCTCGAACACCTCGACCGCTTCTCCTATGTCCGGGGGAAACTCTTTAGCGAAGACGACCTCGGAGCTCTTCGGACACTCTGCGCCGGCCTCGACGGCGGCCCAGTCATCATCGACTCCGTCGCCGCCGCGCTAGCCGCACACGGCCTCGACGAGAACTCGAACACCGACGTCTCGAACTGGATCGTCAACTTCGCCCGCCCCTTAGCTCGAACCGGATCCTCCGTAATCCTCCTAGACCATGTCGGGAAGAACAAACAAGACCGAGCGCGAGGAGCGCGAGGAGCTGGAGCGAAACTCGCCGCCATCGACGGAGCCTCCTACGAAGTAATAGGGCAAGGCTTCTCGAGGACACAAGCCGGGACCGTGAAGCTCAAGATCGCTAAAGATCGCCACGGCCACGTCGGCGCAGTCGGAAGCATCGCCGCGGAGATCACCCTAACCCCAGGGGACCAGGACACGATCCTCATCTCCGCCACACACTCCGAGGGTCCGATCACCTCGAGCGGAGAGTTCCGGCCGACTCACGTCATGGAAGAGATCTCCGACTGGGCGATCGCCCAGGGCGACGGCTTCGAGTTCTTACTCCAAGACCTAAACCCCAGAGACGGACAAGCACGCCCCATCGAACGGAAGAAGGACGTCATCAAGGCCGCAGTCTTACGCCTCGTCATCGAAGGGCATCTCGTCCAGAGGAGCGGACTCAGATCCGGCTCCTACTTCTACCGCCTCGAGAAACCGTTCGAGGCCGACGACGACGGGGCGCGAAGCCCTTCGCGCCCCCTTCGCGCCCCCACCCAAAACGACCCCCCGGATCCTTCGCGCCCCTCCGCGCCCCTTCGCGCCCCCCTTACGCCCCCGCTCGCGCCCCTTCGCGCCCCAACCGAGCGGGAACAGACCGAAACCTTCGCGCCCCTCGCGCCCCCCCCCTTAATAGGGGCGCAAGACGGCGCGAAGAACGAGGACCCCCCAACCACCGACGACGACATCTTCTAGGAGGACAACATGAGAACAAGCGAACGCCACTCACTCATCCGACGAATCCAACACGACCTAGACCAACTAACCCACAAAGGAACCCAGGGAACACTCCTCGACGAAGCGACCAGACGCCTAACCGAACACCGAGCCCTCGGCTATCCCACACAGTCCTCCCAAGCCGGAACGATCGGATCGACTGGAACCTCCGACCCGATAGGACGACTCATAGCCGCCGGCATCGACGACCCCTACGGTAAAGCCCTAAGAGAGATCGACCAGAACCTAAAGACAGTCCAGCGCCAACTCGAAGCGATCGTCCGCCTATCGAAGATCGCAACGATCCCAGCCGCCTACCGAGAAGGAGACAAGACCCCGAGCTCGATCACATGGTGCCAGTCGTGCCAACGCATCAAAGACTCACTCGGACGCTCGAACCTCCAACCGTCACACGTCGAGACCCACGGCCTAGACAACATCGACGACGGTCCCCTCTGCCGATGGTGCTACGACTTCGCAAGACAACACGCGAAACTCCCCTCGACTCAACTCCTCGAAGCACACAGAGACGGGAAACGCATTACTAGCGCGATGATCGATAGGGCGACCTCGTGAGCGTTACGAATAAAAAACCGGCGCCCATACTACGAACCGCCCCGAAATGTCTTAGGCATCGGTTACCCTTCAGGCATACTCCAGAACTAGGCCCGAGGATCTACCTATGATCCGACGCTTCGCTCCATGCACCGAGCCCGCCTGCCCAACACTCGTCGAAGGCGGCGGCCGATGCCAACTCCACGCCCTCGCCCCCTGGACAAACTCGACAGGGACCGAGCGCACTAAGAGCTCGACATGGCGGAAGACTCGACTCCAGATCCTCGAGCGAGACGGTCGCCTCTGCTATCTCTGCGGAGGAGACGCCTCCACGGTCGACCATAAGATCCCCAGCGCCGCCGGCGGAACCGATCACCCCTCGAATCTCGCGGCGTGTTGCTTCGCCTGTCAGAAGGCGAAGATCCCAGAGGATCGAGAAGCAAGTCGCCTCGCCTATCTTCGGGACTCTCGGAGGGGTGGGGGGGTACCCCCTAACGGAAAATAAAATAAGGGCCGAGGGGGACTGCGGCTCGCCGTGTGTATGAATGACTAGAAACGGCCTCGAGGCGCTACGTGTGGTCCGAGGCTCGACGATCCCCTGGGCTCGCTTCCCGAGTACCGGAGAACTATCACCTCTCAGATCTTCCGAGCGTTACCGCAGGTCAGAGCGCTAGAGTCGTTTCTCGGCGTGCTAGTGTTCTGGGCGTGCGATCGTGTTCTTACTGCTCTAGCTCTATCTCTCCACTCCGTCGAGCGGACGTTAAATACTGCTCGCCTAAATGTCGGAACGCCGCGCACCGTGAAGGACTCGCCGGCGTAATCCCCGCCGAGCTCCTCTCGAGGGACCGCTGGATCCGACACACTTCATCGAAGCGGCCTCTCTCGATTACTGGGGGAGCGGCTTCATCTACGGATCCGTCGACCTGGTCGAACTTCGCCGAGGCTCATTCCTCGAGCGCGGGCGCCGGCCTCGGCTTCGTACTTAACGGAGACGGCCTCGTCTGTCTCGATCTCGACCATGTCCTCGACGGTGACCTCCTAGCCGAATGGGCCGCAAGCCTGCTCGCCGAACTTCCTCCAACTTACGTCGAGGTCTCTCCCTCCGGGGATGGCTTGCACGTATGGGGTCTCGGTCATCTGGAGAGGGGCCGCCGAGTCTCATTCCGTGGAGGCACCGTCGAGGCTTACTCGTCGGGGCGTTATCTCACTATTACCGGCCGACCGTATTCCGGTTCGGTTCGGTCTTTATCTTCGCTCGATTCTGTTCTATCCCTTCTCGTCTAACTCGGAGGCCGCGATGGCTCGAGGCGGCCCAGTCCCTAAAGATCCCTCGGTTCGCATTAACCGCGCCGTCCCTCAGAGGGGCGAGTGGGTAACCGTCCCGGCGTTCCACGATGGCCCGGTTCCTAAACTTCCTAACCGACGTCGGGGGACTGGACCGTGGTCTGCGGCGACCCTGCGCGCCTGGGCTTCATGGTGGAAGGATGGCGCCTCGACTCAATGGTCGAGCGCCGATACGGAGAGCCTCGTCCAGCTCGCGCACTTATGGCAGCTCGTCGATGAGGGCGAGATGAAATGGGCGGCGGAGTCTCGCCTTCGGATGGATGGTCTCGGACTTACCCAGAAGGGGAAGCGGGACCTACGTCTAAAACTAGGAGACGTCGCTCCCGTAGTGACGGTCTCCGCGGCAGAGGTAGGGAGCCTCGAGGATCGTAGGGCGCTAAGGCGTAAGTCTCTCCTCTCCGAGGAGTGACTCTCGGCCCCGTAGACTTCCCGACTCTCGGCTGGGAGATCATCGACTGGATCGAGACTTACCTCGTCCACGGTCCCGGCGATGTCCAGGGCGACCAGATAGAACTCGACGAAGAGTTCGCCCGCTTCGTCTGTCACGCTTACCGTCTCCGCGAGGAGGACGGTCGTCGCTATTACCGTCGAGCGTTCTTATCTCGTCCGAAGGGTCGAGCGAAGAGTGAGCTCGCAGGGATGCTCGTCTGCGCCGAACTTCTCGGCCCGGTCCGCTTCGATGGGAATAACGCTAAGGGAGATCCGATAGGTCGCCCCGTCCGCTCGCCGTTTATCCGATGTCTAGCGACAGAGGAGGGACAAGCGGGGAACACTTACGACAACGTCCGAGAGATGCTCTCCCACCTTAGAGACAACTTCTCAGACACCTATCCCGGCGTCGATGTCGGTCTGACTCGTACCTTCACCGCTGGGGGAGGGAGCGTCGTCCCCTCGACGGCGTCTAACAGTTCTAAAGATGGAGGGCGCGAGACGTTCGCGGTCTTCGACGAGACGCACCTCTACGTCCTCCCCGAACTTAAACGGATGCACGCTACCGTCCGACGTAACCTAGCGAAGCGTAAAACCGCGGAGCCCTGGGCGTTCGAGACTTCCACGATGTACGCGCCCGGACTTCTCTCCGTCGCGGAAGGAACTCACGAGCACGCTCGAGCGATCGCAGACGGACGAATCCCAGACGACGGTCTTCTCTTCGATCACCGCCAGATCCCCGTCGACATCGACTGGGATAACGATCTAGCTCTCCGAGAAGGACTCGAACACGTCTACGGTCCCTTCTCTAAAGTCATGGACCTCGAGCGGATCATCGCCGAGATCCGAGATCCTCAGACAGACGAAGCCGACGCTCGGAGATACTTCGGGAACCAGGTCGTCAGACGTACCGAGCAAGCCTTCGACGTGGAGGCATGGCAAGAACTCTCGACCGATGAGCCGCCTCCCTCGGAGGGTCTCGTCGTAGCCGGCTTCGACGGTGCAAGATTCCACGACGCGACCGCTCTCGTCGCGTGTCATGTCGAGACCGGCTATCTCTGGACTCTGGGCGTGTGGGAAAAACCCGCCGACGCCGGCGAGTTCTGGGAAGTCCCCGAGGATGAAGTGAACCAGGCAGTCGAGGAACTCTTCGAGACGTTCGACGTGTGGCGCTTCTATGCGGATCCTCCTTACTGGGAGTCCGCGGTGGATCGCTGGGCGGGAACTTATGGAGCGGAGCGCGTCGTCCGATGGTGGACTAATCGCATTAAGCCGATGGCCTACGCCGTTCGAGCGTTCACTACTGCGATCCAGTCTGCCGAGATCGGCCACGACGGGAACCTAGACCTCGCCCGTCATGTCGCTAACTCTCGTCGCTATGCGACTCGAGTCCGAGATGAGTCCGGTCTTCTTCTCTACACGTTACGGAAAGAACACCCCGACAGTCCTAACAAGATCGACGCCACGATGGCAGCGATCCTCGCCTGGGAAGCACGCGGAGACGCTATCTCCGCGGGCGCCCTCAAGTCTCGCCGCCGCCGGAAAACCCGCGCCGCCGGCTTCTAACCGCCGACGGAGGCGCTACGCGTGGACATCTCAACCGCCGCCCCCGGAACCCCGGAGGCTATTCTCTCTCAACTTCTCGCCGCGTTAGACACGCGTCAGAGAAGCGTCAAACATCTCGAGAGGTATTACTCCGGAGATCATCCTCTGCCGACGATGCCTAACTCCGCGCAAGCCTTAGACGCGGAGACCGCTTACCGTCGACTCTTAGAGATGGGCCGCACGAACTGGGTCCGCCTCGTAGCCGATGCTCCCGCAGAACGTCTCCAGGTGATCGGCTTCCGATCCTCGACCGATGCTCAACTCGACTCGGAGGTCTGGAACGTATGGCAGGCAAACCAGCTCGACGCGGATAGCGCTCTCGTCCACACGACCGCCCTCGTAACCGGCCAAGCCTTCGTCCTCGTCTGGGGATCCCCTAGCGGAGACCCAGTCGTCACGCCCGAACATCCCTCTCAATGCATCGTCGCCTATGAGCGCGGCTCTCGCCGTACTCGGACCGCCGGCCTTAAAGCATGGATCGACGACGACGGCCACGTCTGCGCGACTCTCTACCTTCCGAACTATGTCCTCAAGTATCGGACCACGAACCGCGGCCAGAGCCTTATCCATAACGACTGGATCCGTCGAGAGATCGACGGGGAAACATGGCCCGCTCCGAACCCTCTCGGGATCGTCCCTCTAGTCGAGTTCCGCGCTAACCCTTCGCTCGCTCCCGCCCCCGTAGGTGGAGGCGTCGGAGAGTTCGAGGCCGTCCTCGACATACAGGACAGAGTTAACCGGACGCTATTTACTCGGATGCTCGCCGCCGAGTTCGGAGCGTTCCGCCAGAGATGGGTCGCTGGAATGGATCTCGATCCGGACCCCGTGACCGGGCGAGTCCCCGAACCGTTCCGCGCTGCGATAACTCGCCTCTGGGTCGTCGACGATCCGGACGTGAAGTTCGGAGAGTTTAGCGCTACCGATCTTCGTCCCTTCATCGACGCTATCGAGGCGGACGTCACTCACCTCGCAGCGATCACAAAAACGCCACCCCACTATCTCCTCGGGCGTCAAGTCAACACGAGCGCCGAAGCCCTCAAAGCCGCAGAGGCTGGACTCGTCGCTAAGACTGCGCGCCATCGTGACCAGTTCTCCGAGAGCTGGGAAGAAGTCCTCCGTCTAGCGATCGCTACTAAAGATCCTAAAGATCCTCGAGCGCAGGATCGCGCGTCGATGGTCGTCTGGAGAGACATCGAGCAAAGAACCTGGGGCGAGACCGTAGACGCGGTCTTAAAGATGCAAGCCCTCGGAGTTCCACAGGAGGCCCTCTGGGGGATGCTCCCTGGAGTTAGTCCCCAGGATGTCGCCAGATGGCGCACGATGAGCGCGAGCGCGGCCTTCACCGCTGCGATCGGTGGCTAACCTCCGACCGCTAATAGAAGCCCACCAGGGCGCGATCGTAAAGATCCGGACACAAGCCTCCGCGCAGGTCTCGAGACTCTGGACAGAGTTCGGAGGACTCTCCGACGCCGAGCTCTCCCTATGGCTAGACGCCGTAACTCCCGTAGCTCTAGGAGCCCAGGGCGCCGCAGCTGCAACGACGATCGGTTACTTAAACACGGTCGTAACTCTTAAAACAGGACACGCCCCAGATCTCGGAGACTTAAACGTCGACGCGATCGTCGGGAACCTTCGAGGCGGAGTACCAGTCGCCGAGGTCTACTCTCGTCCCTTCATCACGGCCCGGACCCTCGTCTCTACTGGGACTCCATACCGAGACGCTCTATCCCAGTCGGGAAGGCGTGCGGAGACGAACATCAACACGGACACGACTCTCGCGATGAGGGACTCCGCTTACGAGTTCGGCCGAAGGGTCCCATCGATCCGAGGATGGCAGAGAGTCATCGCCGGCGGGAAAGTCTGCGGCCTATGCGTCGCAGCATCGACTCAGGTCTACAAGACCCAGGACTTACTCCCGATCCATGATAACTGCGACTGCGGAGTCGAGCCGATCTTCGACTCGGATGGCAGTCAATACAAGATAAACAACGACCGACTAGACGCGCTACGAGCGGCGAGCGGCGAAAAATACTCGGAGACAACTCGAGGACCGAACGGCCGCCTCAATGCGAGCGGCTTAAAAAGTGTCGGAGGTTATGTCGACGCCCAGGGAAACATCTCCTACGGGGAGGTCCCTAACGACGCGAAGGCAGTCCTCCCGGATGTCACCGTCCGAGAACACGGAGAGCTCGGTCCCGTACTTACGGAGAGCTCTCACAACTTCACCGGCCCAGACGAGGTCGGGTAAACGGAACCGCGCGAAGCGGTTCCCCTGCATAATAGGAGGCCGCGATGGCCGACGACACTAATCCCGAAACCGTTCTCGAGACTGTCCTCGAGGAGACTCCCGTAGGAGTCTCCGCTGGAGATGATCTCGGCGAGAATGGCGTCAAGGCCCTAAAAGCCGAACGCGAAGCTCGTCGAACTGCCGAGAAGCAGATCGTCGAGATGACCGCTCAACTCGAAGCGATACGCCTCGAGCAGATGACCGAACAAGAAAAAGCCCTCGCGATAGCGAGAGCAGAGGGAGCCGAAGCCGCGACGGCTTCGACGTCCGCAAGCTACGAGAAGCGCCTCCTCGAGGCGACGATTAAAGCTCAAGCCGCGGGGCGATTCCGCGACCCGGCCGACGCGCTACGCCTTCTCGACTTAACCGACCTCCCGCGAGGGGCGGACGGAATAGTCGCAGAGGACGCCATCGGATCGGCGCTCGACTCGATACTCACCGAGAAGCCCTACCTCGGACTCGAGACCTCTCCAGTATGGCCCGGAGCAGATGGAGGACCTCAAGGTCCCGAAGCCGCTCGAAGCTTCACGAGAGAACAACTCAAGGACCCGACGTTCTTCCAGGCGAACCGAGAAGCAATACTCCTCGCACAACGCGAGGGACGGATCACACAATAACCGCCGCATCCCGCGGCACTAACCGAAGGAACTACACCTAATGGCAAACATAACCGCAACTACGGCGGACGCGTTTATCCCCGAGATCTGGGCGAACTCTGCCCTCGAAGTTCTCCGGAATAACACCGTCCTCGCCGGCATCGTCACAAAAGACACCGACGTCGCCGCCTTCGGAGTAGGAGACGTTCTCCACGTTCCCTACCCCGGCTCATTCTCCGTGAATGACAAGGCCGCCGGCTCCAACGTGACAACCCAGACACCAACCGGGACCGACACGACCGTCACCCTCAACAAGCACAAAGAGGTCTCCTTCATCGTCGAGGACTTCGCCCGAGCAGTAGCGAACCAAGACATCATGGCCCGCTATGTAGAGGCCGCGACGATCGCTCTCGCCGAGCAGATCGAGACAGACCTCGCCGCTCTAGTGGCCTCGGCTACTACCTCGGTCGGCACGACTGCGACAGACATCACCGCCGCAACAATCCGCGCAGCACGTAAGGCACTCAACGACGCAAAAGCCCCACAGGCTGGACGCGCTCTCGTTGTTAGCCCGAAGGATGAGATCGCCCTCCTCGGAGACGCGAACCTCGCTACCTACTTCGCTTACGCGCAGAACGGCGCACTCCAGAACGGACAGATCGGACGCCTCTACGGCTTCGACATCTACATGAGCCAACTCGTTACCAAAGTCTCGACGACAACTCATAACCCGGCGTTCTCACCTGGAGCGATCATCCTCGCTATGCGTGGACTCCCCGATGCTCCCGCAGGATCCGGAGCGGTCTCCGCTTCCCTGCGTGACCCTCAGAGCGGCCTAGTAATCCGTTCCACCGTGAGCTACAACCCGTCCGCCCTCGGCGCACAGGTAACGCTCGACGCTCTCTACGGAGTGAAGATTCTCCGCGACGCGAAACTCGTCGACGTAAAGAGCTAGCAACACCCCCACGATGAGATCCGGGAGGGGTCGATGGCGTCCTCCCTCGCCGTCCCCTTCCCGGTTCCATCTCCCCCTTCTCTCTTCTAGGAGCTCGGCCCCATGAGTCACGTCGCAGGCGCTACCGATGTCGCCGACCTCCTCGGCGTAACCTTCACCCCCGCAGAGGTCGCACGCTGCGAGCGTCTCATCGTCCTCGTCGAGGGACTCTTCGTCTCTCACGTTCCGGGCCTCAAGTTCACACAGACCTCCCAGACCGTCACCGTCGACGGCAGTCTCGACTCGATAGTTATCCTCCCAGTCCGACCGATTACCGCGATCTCGGCGGTACGGATCGACGGGACGACGATCCTCCCGAGCTCGTATCGTTGGACATCTCGCGGAGAACTAATCCGCGTAACCGGCGACTTCGCCCAGACTCTCACCGCCCCCGCCGGCGCCTGGGGTGGAGTCACTACCACGATCGAAGTCGACGTAACCGTCGGCCCATGCCGAGACGACCTACGACTAATCGCCGCCGAGCTCGTCCGCGACCTCTGGATAAATCCCGCACGCGCGAACGCCGAGACCCTCGGCCAGCGTTCGATCACATGGGGCCGCACCGACTCCTCTCTCAGACTCTCCGACGCGCAGGAAGACATCCTCGAGGCTTACGCTCCTCGAGTCATGTCGACGCGAATCGGTCTCGGCTAGTGCGATTCTCTCGGCCTCTAAAAATCTCTCGACAGATACCAGGGACCGTCGACAGTTACGGGAACGAGACGCTCTCCACCGATGAGACGCTCTCCATCCTCGGAGAACTCCAGCAGACCGGATCGAACGAGAACCAGTCCGACCGAGACACGATCGTCTCCGACTTCGTTCTCTTCGTCCCGGCCGCTACACCACTCGACCGTCTCGATCGTGTCACGATCGACGACCAGGTCTTCGAGGTTATCGGCGAACCCGAGACGATCCTTAGTCCCTGGACTGGGACCGCCTCACACCGTGAAGCACGCCTTAGAAAGACCCTCGGATAATGGCGACGACTGTTAAGTTCTTCATCGACAAGGCTCTCATCCCTGCGCTCCGTAAGGACCCCGAGTTCGCTATCGGTCTTACCGAGACCGCCCAGAACATCGCAGGACGCGCAGCTTCTAACGGTTCGAGATACTCGAAAACGTATCGAGCGGACGTAACGGTAGGGGAGAGCGGACTTCCTCGAGTAGAGGGACACGCTCTCGGACATCCCAGGAACGACTCGTTCGGAGGGACCGCCTCGTGGATCGAGTTCGGCTCTAAGAACATGGCGCCACGCGCGCCACTACGTCGAGCGGTCCAGTCTCTCGGCCTCACGCTAGGAGCTTGACATGGCCCTCGTCCTTCTACCCGATACCGAGCGCCTCTTACGTGCTTATCTTCTCCAAGTCTCAGAGGTCGCCGCTCTCGTAGGGACTGCGATCTCTACCACTCAACCCTCAACCCCGCCCGCTAGTTATGTCACGATTACACGGATCTCCTCTCCGGTCTCTGACGCTCCCGACGCGAGAGACATCGCTCGGATACAGATCGACGCCTGGGCTCCCACCCAGGGAGAAGCGAACCTCCTCTCGAGGACGCTTCGAGCGGCTCTAAGAATGTCGAAGAACTTTACCCAGGTCGGACTCGGCACTCTCCAGGGAGTCTCGATCGTTACCGACACTCAATGGATCCCAGACGGTACGCGCACCCCACCGTCTCCGCGTTATGTCCTCACGTGCGACGTGTTCGCGCGTAACTAGATAGCAAGTCCGGCCCGAACCTCGGGCGCCAACTAACCCGGCTCGGCCGGAACACAAACAAAGGAGCCAGACATGGCAGTAAGTAACACCGCGCAAGTGCGCGTCGGAGTCTCCGGTTCGCTCTACATGGGCGTCGTCGGAACTGCGGCCGCACCTACTACGATCGCCGCCGCATGGGGCGCAACGTGGACAGACCTCGGACTCCTCGACGAGGCCGGCGTAGAGATCACCCCTAGCGTCGACATGAAGGACCTCCCCGCGTGGCAGTCCTTCTACCCGGTTCGCTCCGTCGTGACCGCTCGCTCGATCGAGGTTAAGTTCTCACTCATCCAGTCGAACTCGGACTCCTTTAAGCTCGCGTTCGGCGGCGGATCCTTCACACCGACCTCCACGACTTACTCGACTTACACTCCTCCGGCTTCGTCCTTCGTAGATGAGCGCGCTATCGGAATCGAGCTAACGGATGGAACGATGACGGACCGCTGGGTCTTCCCTCGTGCGATCGTCTCAAGCGTCGAGAATCTGACCTTTAAGAAGGACGAGAGCGTAACCTTCGGCCTCACGGTTAAGGTCCTCAACCCTTCGAGCGGGAACATCTTCTCCTACATCTCGTCCTCGACGACCGCTTACCCGAGCTAGCAGATGGCCGACATACTTAACCTCGACGCGCGACGCTCCGAGGTCCTGCACACACCGAAACAAGTCAAGCTCGAAGAGATCGTCTACGACCTTCCCTCTAGCCTGCCCCTCGTCTTCGGTGAGTATCTGGCCGCCGGCAAGTTCTCAGACGCTCTCGGTCTTCTCTTCGGAGAACACACGAACCACGTCGCCCCTCTCCTCGGAATGGACGACTTACTCGCGATCGTTAGCGACCTCTACGACATCACCGTCCCGGAATAATCGGCCTCGTCGAGCTCCTCGCGTCTGACGCGTGGGGGCCGATCGAGGCCGACTTCCGGCATCGGTACCAAATAGATCTCGGGGAGATCCTCTTCGGTCCTTCCCCCTGGGGTCTTCGCAAACTCCACACACACGTCTCCCATCTCGGATCGGACTCTGCTACGTCCCGTCACCTCGGGACAGGCTGGACCGAAGACCGAGAACTTCTAGCAACTCTCGCCGAGTTATCCCATGCCCATCTCCGGGCGTTCCTCGCCGCTAACGGTGCGAAGAAAATCCCCGACCAGCTCGTCATCCCTCGACCTAACGGGGGAATCGAACCCGAGACTCCTCGGATCGACCTAGATAGTGTCCGCTCTCAGATCTTCGGAGGTCTCGGTAATGAATAAAGCCGGTACCGCTTACGTAGATGTCGACGGGAAGTTCGACAAACTAACCGACGGCCTCAACAAGCAGACCGAGAACATGAAGACCGGCTTCGGGAAAGCGTTCGGAGGGATCGCTGCGGCCGCCGCTGGAGCGTTCGCGGCAGTCCAGATCGGCGGCTTCCTTAAAGGAACGATCGCCGAGTTCGCCGAGAGTGAGCGGATAGGTCGCCTCACTAATGCGGTCATTACCTCGACAGGGGGAGCGGCGAACGTAAGCGCGAAGCAAGTCGACACACTCGCGCAGGCTCTCGCCGCTAAGACAGGTATCGACGACGAAGTTATCGCATCGGGCGAGAACGTCCTTATGACGTTTACGAACATCAAGAACCTCGGCGGCGTCGGGAATGATGTCTTCGACCAGACTACGAGGGCCGCCCTCGACATGAGCGCAGCTCTCGGGACCGATGTCCAGGGCTCCGTAATGCTCCTAGGGAAAGCCCTTAACGATCCCGTCGACGGGATGTCGAAGCTAACTCGATCCGGCGTCCAGTTCACCGACGCCCAGAAGGAACAAGTCAAAGCCCTAACCGCGACCGGGGACATCCTCGGCGCTCAGAAGGTAATCCTCGCGGAGGTCTCTAAAGAGTTCGGAGGGGCCGCAGAGGCCGCCGCCGATCCGATGAAAGTCCTCGCCGTACAGTTCGGAAACCTTAAAGAAGGAATCGGAGGAGCCCTCTTCCCGCTCATCCAACAGATCGCCCCGGTCCTTATGGCCGTCCTCCCCGTTATCGGAGACGCCGTCACGCAAGCGATCGGACCTCTAGTAACTGTCCTCGGTCCGCTCCTCGAGTCGATGGGTCCGATCCTCGGGACTATCGCTACGACTATCGGCGGACTCATTACCGCGATCGCTCCCGTGATCGGAGTTCTCGGAGATGTCTTCGTCTCCCTCGGGCCGGTCTTCACTTCTCTCGGGACGACTCTCGTCCCTCTCGCCGCAGCTATCGGAGGGGCGGTCGCCGCGTTCCTTCCCCTATTGACTCCAGTATTAACGATCATCGGCGGACTCGTCGGCGAGCTCGCTACCTCACTTACTCCGATCATCGTCTCGCTAACTCCAGTTATCGCAGAGGTCGCAACGCTCCTCGGCGGCGCCCTCATGGACGCGTTCACAGAACTCGCCCCAGCGATCGGCCCTCTAGGGGAGACTCTCGGGACCGTAGCCCTCGCCGTCGGAGGCGATCTCGTCTCCGCGTTTAAGGCACTCGCCCCAGCATTACCGGCTCTCGCTCATCTCGTAACGATCGGAGCGAAACTTCTCGCCGCGATACCGCCCGAGCTTCTCGTAAAGATCGTCGAGGCGTTCATCGCGTTTAAGGTAATCGGGGGAATCTTCTCCAAGATAGCGGCCGCCGTCGAACTCTTCTCGACCGCGTTCGAGTTCCTTAACCTCGTCATCGCAGCGAACCCGATCGTCGCCATCGTCCTAGCTATCGTCGCACTCGGCGCAGTAATCTACATCGCTTACAAAAAGTTCGAGCCCTTCCGGAACATCATCGACGCTATCGGCCGCGTCCTCCGAGACGTATTTATCGGAGCGTTCCACGCAGTCCAGGACGTGATCGGCTCCGTCGTCGGCTTCATCTCCGACCATTGGCAACTCCTCCTCGCGATCATCACCGGACCGATCGGACTCATCGTCCTCTTCGTCGTGACTCACTTCCAGCAGATTAAGGACGCCATCATGGGCGCCGTGAACTTCATCATCGACGGGATCCGCGCCTGGATAGATCTCTTCCTCGGAATCTGGACCGGCTTCTCCGATCTACTGCGCGCCGGCTGGGATGCACTCTGGGCCGGAATCTCCGGAGCCCTTACTGCGATCCTCGACCCTCTAGTCCGAGGACTAAAAGTCGTCCTAAATACCGTCATCGGCCTCATTAACGGGGCGATCGCGTTCATTAACAAGAACCTCCAGATCCACCTCGACATCGACGTCCCCGACTGGATCCCCGGACTACCCGATCGGATCGCCCTCAACTGGGACGGACCAGGTATCCCGAAGATCCCGACACTCCATAACGGCGGAATCTTTAACGCCCCGTTCGGAGAGTCCGAAGGGCTCGCCCTCCTACGTAACGGAGAGCTCGTCTCCACTCCCGAGCAAGTCGCCGCCGGCACTCGACCCACCGTCCAAGTCGGAACGATCCTCGCCTGGGATGCTGCGTCCGCGGCCTCAAAACTTCGCGAGGAGCTCACCTTCGCTCGCCTTAGTGGGGCGTTCTAATGTCCTGGACTCTCACCCTCCGAGGAGTGACCGTAGGAACCGGGACCGCGTGGCCCTTCATTGAGGCGCCCGCCCTCTTCGGTATTGACTCGCCCCGCTCGAATGATGCTCTCAAGCCTTACGGATGGGGATCAACTACACACGGCTCCGATCTACCATCCTCGAGGGACATCTCGTTCTCGGTCTGGTCGAACCTTCTCTCCGAGTCTGCGGCCCTCGCCGCTCTCCAAACATTCCAGGGAGCCTACGGACAAGCAGACGAGACGCTCGAGCTAACGGTCTCGACACCCTCTCAAGACTTCATCGTCTACGGCCGTCCCCGACGTAGCATCCCGAACCTCGAGAACGTAGGGAGCGGCATTATTGGAGTCGCCGTACAGTTCCGAGCCCTCGACCCTCGCTTCTACGATGCGACCACTACCTCTACGACTGTCCCCCTCGGAGCTATCTCCGGAGGTCTCGCCTATCCGTTCGCGTATCCGTTCGCCTATGGGATCGCTACCGCAGGGACTGCGACTCTTAACAACTTAGGGAACGCTCCGACCTCGTTAAAGATCACTATCGCCCCGACCTCCGAAGCGGTCACGAATCCGGTCGTCGTAAACCAGACGACAGGGGAGCGCGTCGAGTTCGAGTCGTTAACGATCTCACCGGGACGCTCCCTCGAGATCGACTTCGCCGAGCGGACCGTGATCCTCATAGATCCGTTCACCGCAGGCGGGAGCGTCGACGTCTCCTCCACGATCGACCGGACCCTCTCGACATGGTGGACAGGTAGCGGAGTTCTCGCTACTGGATCCTCGACAGTTACGACCGTCGCCGGCGGGAATAACGCCTCCGTCTCTTACCTCTTCCGATCCGCCTTCCAGCTCTAGGAGTTTGCTATGACCGTCGACAGTTCCTTCCTCGAAAATGCGGGCGCCGTAAATCATGCGCGCGACTTCCGTCGTATCTTCGCCGGTCTCTTCCTCTCCCAGGGAGTCCTCGGATCCGCCGACCTAGACGTCTCCCAACGGGCCGCAGGCGCGAACATGAGCGTCGACGTCGCCGTAGGGAAGGCCCTCATCTCAGACGCCCAGACGGTCATCGGTCTCTATCCGTTCATTAACGACGCGATCGTTAACCTCGCTATCGCCGCCAACGCGGCAGGCTCGACACGTATCGACCTTATCGTCGCACGCGTCAAGGACACCGAGTACGGAGACGCCTCTAACGTAAAGACCGTCGAGGTCGTACAGGGAACCGCTGGCGCCGGCGTACCCGCTACGCCGACTCGATGCCTAGCTCTAGCTAGCGTCTCTATCGCTTCGGGTGCGGCGTCGATCCTTACTGCGAACATCACCGAGCTCCGTGTCTGGGCGGGACCTGGTCTCGGCGCTCGAGGACAGTTAGCCCAGGGGAGTACAACCTCGACCGGCTCCATCGTCGGCACGACGACAGACGTAACAGGCTCCACGACTGGAGCGCTAACAACTACCGCGGGGCGTCGCTACCGTTACCAGTTCTCCGTCCCGGTCTCTTCTACCGTCGCCGCCGATCCGATCATTCTCACCGTCTACAAAGACGGAGCCGCCTACGGACAAGCGGTCGGTTTCACCGTCCCCGCCGCGAACGTCACCTACCCGGTCTCGTTCTTTGTTGAGGACTCACCGACCGCCGCTTCTCATACTTACAAACTAACCGCCGTCCGCTTCGGCGGTTCGGGGACTGTCTCCGTAGGGATCGGCTCGTGGAGCTTCGACGACATCGGCGAGCAGACCCTCGTCTAGCTAGTGGCCGTCTACCGACTTCTCTCCTATGACATCACCGGGACACAGTTCCGCGGGGAGATCCCCTTCTCGAGCCTCACGTTCGGCGATGTTCTAAACCGTCCCGGCAGTCTCGACGCGTCGATCCCCGCTCGAGCCCTCGAGGCGTCTCGCGAGTATCTGGAACCAGGCGCGACGACCCTCTGGATAACTCGAGGAGCGGACCTCGTCTGGGGCGGCATCTGCTGGGCCTGGAAGCGTGACCTCTCAGAGAACCCGGAAGTCAGAGTCGCCGGCGCCGGACCGATGTCCTACTACCGGGAGGGACGCCGCACGATCCGCTCCGACACGACGTTCACTTCGACCGATCAGATGTCTATCGTCGCGAGTCTCTTCACTACCGCACACGCCGACACGTCTCACACGACTCTCCCTAACCCTCTGGGCGTGAGCGTGAACCTCTACCCGAGTCTCTCGGGAACGTTGCGAACTTTAAGTTATCTAGGGCGCGACCGTAAGCCGATAGGCGAAACCGTCGAGGCGCTCTCCGCTATGAGTGACGGCTTCGACATCAACTCCCGCCCGAGCTGGAATACCTCGGCGATCCCACCACACCCCGAGACATCTCTCGAAGTGTGGTATCCGTACCAGGGGTCGACGACTCCGATCGTCTGGGCTCATGGTCACGATGTCCTCCTCGCTCCCGTCGAGGTGGACGCTACGAAGCTCGCCTCCTTCATCGAAGCGATCGGCGGGGACGCTGGAGCCGGAACCGTTATCGGCGCAGCGAGCACCCCCGAAGGGACCTACATCGAGGGGACGATAACCGTCTCCGATGAGACAGACGTCGGGACGCTCGCCACGTTCGCGTCCGGAGAACTCGATCGACGTCTCGCTCCTCCAGTAACGACGACCGCGGTCCTCTTAGATTCTGACCGATGGCCCCTCGGATCGTGGAACCTCGGCGATCAAGTCTGGGTTAGCGCCCAGGACACCGGCGTCTCGATCGAAGGTTATTACCGGATCATCGCCTGGACCTGCAAAATCGACCAGAACGGCCTCGACGTTATCGAGGTCACCCTCGCCGAGGGACTCCCACTCGGGCGTCCCATCCTTCCGCCTTCTCTGCGCCTTGCACAAGAAGACCGCGACCTCGTTAGGCGTGTCGAACGCCTCGAGCACTCTTAGGAGATAAGCACATGGCAAGCGGAGACGATCTAATCGCATGGGCGAGACTCCAAGTCGGCAAACCCTACGACGCGTCGAGTGATCTCGTTCGCTTCGGCCCCGCTAGTTATGACTGCTCGGGTCTCATAGTGACCGGCGCTAAATGGATCGGACGTCCTCTTCCTCGTGAAGTGGGAACGAATAGCGCCTCGATCGCTCGCTACCTAATCGCCCAGGGACTTACCCGCCCAGTCGAGGTCGCTCTCCATACCGCCGGCGCGGTCCTTATCATGGGTCCCGCTAATGGGACTATGGGTTACGGACCTCTCGGCCACATAGCGCTCTCGGTCGGTAATGGTGCCGACGTTATCGAAGCACGCGGTAAAGCGTGGGGAGTAGTAGAGGACCTCGGGAAGGGCCGTAACTGGACGAACGCTGGAATCCTCCCAGGGATCCAGACTCTCTCGACACCCTCAACACCTCCACACACGGGGACCGATGGCCTAGCCGGTGTCTATCACGCCCTCCACGATGTCGGGACCCGCTACAACGGACGAGGAGTCCCAGAACTCCATCTCGGATCGTCGGGGCGTAACGTCTCCGAGCTCCAGTTCGCGCTCGCCGGTCTCGGATGTCGCCTCCCCATCGACGGCCAGTTCGGCCCTAAAACTTGCGACGCCGTGAAACTTATCCAACGCCAGGGAGGGAAACGTGTCGACGGGATAGTCGGACTCAAGACCTACACCTACCTCTCCTACCTTCTCCTCCTCCGCTTCCCATGATCGCGAGCCTCCTCGGGGTCTCGACCGAGGATCTAATAGCTCTCGCTAAAGTCCTCGGAGCTCTCGTCGTAATCGGGACCGCGATCCTCGGACTCTTCCGCTTACGTGGGGTCCGCTGGATCTGGGCGCGCCTCGTAACCGATCCCCTCGGCTCATTCTTCAGAGCCCAGGTCGTCTCGGTAACCGAGCCCCAGTTCTCTACCGCAGCTCGAGCCCTCGAGGCGCATACCGCCTACGAACACTCCGCGAGTCAAGACCTACACCGGGCGCTCCTCGGAGCGGTAGTTCGCATCGAGAACCTCGACGAACGGATAGATGACCTAGCCGAACGAGTCGATCGACTCTCCAAAAAATAGGAGCCCCATGTCTGCACCGAAGACAAGCCTCGAAGAGTTCGCCGCCGCACGTCGTAAGTCGAACCTTGGAAACTGGATCGAGTCGATCCCCGAAGCCGACGAAGTGTTAGCCGCCTACCAGTCCGGAGTCTCCGTCTCCACGATCCGCGAATGGCTCCTCGGTCTTTACACTCCCGAAGAATGCACCCTCGCTCGTTGCGCGTACCTCGGGAAGAAGTATCCGCGGTCCCGTCGTGGCTAACAAGGCGAAAAGCCTCGACGAGTTCGCTAAAGAAAAAGAACTCGACCAAGCCCAGACGGACCGCGAACTCGGGCGTATCAAGCGAGAACGAGACGCCGCTCGAAGCGCGCTACGCCTCGCCGAGCATGAGACCGAAACACTCCGAACGGACCTCTCAACTCTTACCGCT
>Ga0209086_10000669_pt1 | contig 29063 bp, 28 predicted proteins | sample M_130207_XF_Meta_FD_187312 | JGI IMG/M metagenome (GOLD analysis project Ga0209086, IMG submission 187312) | Freshwater microbial communities from Lake Montjoie, Canada to study carbon cycling - M_130207_XF_MetaG (SPAdes) (version 2) | ecosystem: Environmental > Aquatic > Freshwater > Lake... | reverse complement strand
GCCAACTTGCGTGGCAGCAATTGCGTCCGAAATTGCCTTCGGCAAAATTTCGAGTTCTTTGTTTACTTCAATTCGAATTGCTTGGAACGTGCGCTTTGCTGGATGACCACCTGTGCGGCGTGCTGGAGCCGGAATTGCATTAGCGACAATTTCTGCGAGTGCCGAAGTGGTCATTACTGGACGTGCGGCAACTATTGCCTTGGCAATACGGAAAGCAAAACGCTCATCTGCATGGTCGCGCAATACATCGGCCAGCTGCTGAACTTCATAACCGTTCACCACATCAAGTGCACTGAACTCTTGCGTGGTATCCATGCGCATGTCGAGCGGTCCGTCATTGCGATACGAAAATCCGCGATCTGCCTCGTCGAACTGCGGCGAAGAAACACCTAGGTCGAACAGAGCGCCAGAAATTTCTGGCACATGATGCATCTGCAAAAATTCGGACACTCCATCAAAGCGACCTTGATGAAACATCAGTCGTCCATCGAATTGCGGCGAAACCTTACGCGCATGTTCAATGGCCATTGGGTCTTGGTCAATTCCAAACACGCTCATCCACGGATACGTAGTGAGCAGTCGCATTGTGTGGCCTGCCCCGCCCAACGTTGCGTCTACAACCACACCGTGTGGAACTGCACCGAAGAGTTCAGTGATTTCATTGGCCATCACTGGCTCATGATTGAACGTTGAGTTGGCTGCTAGTGAGTTCATAAGAAGTTCTCGACGCTCATCTGCGTGTACTCGCTCGTACGGTGCTTCGCTGTACTGCAGCCCCCCGGCCGGCATTGTCGTCGGGATGTCTCCCCGATTCGACGAAATGGAAGCGGGCGGAGTTGGGGCTGTCCATCTTGCTAACCGAAGGACTGCAGTTCAGCGAAACGTTCATATGAGGAGCGCTCGCAAAAAGTGGTGTGGTCGATGCGCTCCTTTCCCGCTACTCGCCTGATCCGGCGATTTGCTCGATACCCAAGAGGACGACGCGCTCGTGGCGCTCTGGTTCCCAAATTTCAACGCGGTCAAATGAACCGCTGACGACTACGCGAGAATTCAAAGTGAGGCCGGCGTATTCGCGCAGCTTCTCTTCGATGTTGATACGACCCTGGGCATCAATGGCAACTTCAAAGGTGTTGCTCGCCTGAGCGCGTTGTTGGTTCAGTGACATTTCGCCATTGCGAACCTTTTCCATTGACTCCCGTGCGGCGGCTTCAAATGCCTCTGCGGTCAAGATGTCCACGCACTTGTCGCGACCAATGGAGAGGAAGCAACGGGGCTCTAAGCGGGGGCGAAACGATGCAGGCAAAGCCAAGCGACCCTTTGGGTCCAGCTGCCGATCGTGTACTCCTACGAACAATGTGTCCTCCGCTACCCTCGCAAACCCTTGTGGGGCTTGCTTTCCCATGTATTGCTGCCGTTGAAAGGAGTCCGCACTCCGGATCAACAGGGAATACGATATCCCCACTTTCCCCCACTTTGGTGTTATTTCCCACCACTTTGCCCCACTTTATTTCAGACAGCAGAATGCCCAAAAAGGGTTGATTTCATTGGCAAATTGCGGACGTCACGGCCGCAATGGCAGAAAGCTCGAAAAAAAACTTTTATCAGCGAGGCAGGTGAGACACAAAAGTGTCCACTATCGCCTGCTGGCTCGCCTGAACGGTTGCGACACGATGCACAATCTCGTTCAGGTTGCCTGGCGTATTGCGTACATACATCTCCACGTCATGTGGATTCCACTTCGTATATATGGTGCATTGAAACCGTGCATAGTCGCGAGTTCGCCGCTGGCTGATGCCCACAACTTTGCTCAACGCTTCATCACGTTGCTGAACTACTTCTCCGGGTCCGACACCGGCGAAACACAGCAAGTCTCCCCATGCATCACTACTCAATGAATGGCGATACACAGACATGTTGTTCATGCCAAGTGACTGCAACGTCTGCACCCACACATCGCCCAACCACCACGAGGCGCGAGCAACATCGTCACTCCACAACTCATCTCCACGCGGAACAACAACATCGAGCCACACATGTTCACCTGGTGCGAGAAACACAATTCCCCCACCGCTACGGCGACGTACTACGTCAACATCGTTGCGACCACATTGATCAATATTGAGCAGTGTTTCATCTTGACGAGAGCCAAGCACCATTGCCGTTCGTGTTACGCGCACATCCCATACAGCGCGTTCTGGCACAAGATCGCGGCCATGCTGTTCACCCGCAGAAATGTGTTCGGTGTACAACTTCCAAGAAGTACTAGGAAGCGTGGGCAAGGTATTGCTTCCACGCATCGGGCACTCGCCCAACAGAAACAGAAATCCATGCAAGCTCGCGAGGTGCGTGCGGTTCGCTTGCCAGTCTCATGCCCGCTTCTTCCGGAGTGCGATCGCGTTTACGCAAATTGCATGGCCGACATGCTGCAGTCACGTTCTCCCACACGTTCATTCCCCCACGCGAGCGCGGCATAACGTGATCGATTGAGTCTGCAACTCCTCCGCAGTATTGACAGCGATGATCATCGCGCGCAAATACTGCACGACGCGACAATGCAGTTCGACGGTGATACGGAACTTTCACCACGTAACGAAGTCGAATGACCAATGGTCCAGGCATCGAGAAGTTTTCTGCGTGCACCTGCGTGCCGTCGTCTTCAACGATGTCTGCTTTGTCTGACAGCACCAAACACACGGCGCGTCTTGCAGACACGACACTCAGCGGCTCGTACGTTGCATTGAGAACGAGCGCGCTACGCATGGTTAGCCTCGCCGCCCTCGGCGACTCAACCTGGTCGTACTCTGCCAATCACGTGACCATTCGAGGTAGTCGATGATGTCGTGAATTTCAGGATCACGTTTCGCTCCGCCATATTGAGTGGTGGTGCGAAATTCAACATAAGCAGGTGTAGGCAATGGCAAGAACGGTGGTTGCTTCCACCAGCCTTTTGAGGCCAACCGGACCGCCTGACGAATCGCGGTTAACCACAGCCAAGGACGTACCAACAGCGCAGCAATCAGTTTGGCAAGTGTGGAAACGTTCATCATGATGTTGCGCTCAGACTAATTGGGCTTTGGTTCCTTTGGTAGACCGAGCACCATTTCTCCAATGATGTTGCGCTGCACCTGCGAGGAACCCGCATAGATAGTTCCAGCACGAGCATTGAGGAATGTCATTGCCCAACTCATGGAGTCATTCGGTGCACCAGCATCATCTGTTTGAAACGCACTCGATGGCCTGCGACCAGACGGCACCAATGCATCCATTCCCATGATGTCGATTCCGAGTTCAGTAACCACCTTGTGGTACTCGCTCCAATACAACTTGAAGATCGCGCCGTCAGGACCTGGGTGATGTCCTGCCAAAAACTGTGTCAGTGTGCGCATACCGAGGTAGCGCATTACTTGCACAACTGAATAGCACTTCGCAAGTCGCTGACGAATTCGCGGGTCGGATGCAACACCCTTTTCACGAGCAAGATCCATCAAGCGATCAATTTCGGCTTGGAAGCGAATTGGCGCAGTTGCTGCAGCCTCGCCGCGTTCGAAACCGAGCAGACCCATAGCAACTGCCCAACCATTGTTTATGCCGCCAACAACGTTTTCCTTCGGTACGCGAACGTCGGTATAAAACACTTCGTTGAATTCACTCTCACCAGAAATCATCTTGATTGGGCGAACTTCAATTCCTGGTTGACGCATGTCGACGAGCAAGAACGAAATGCCCTTGTGCTTCGGTGCATCAGAGTCGGTGCGCGCAAGCGTGAAGATGTGATCGGCCAAGTGTCCAGCAGACGTCCAAATCTTTTGTCCGTTCAAAATCCATTCGTCACCATCGAGCACGGCCTTCAAACCCACGTTGCTCAAGTCGCTGCCCGCGTTTGGTTCGCTATAGCCCTGACACCACACATCGTCGCCAGAAATAATGCGAGGCAAATAATGCTGCTTTTGTTCTTCAGTTCCAAACAACAACAACGTGTTGCCCAACATTTGAATGCTGAACACATCGTTTGGTCCACCGGTTGGAACACCAGCACGTTCAAACTCTTCTGCCGCAATTACTTGTTCAAGAGCTGACAAACCGCCGCCGCCATACTGCTTTGGCCAACCCATTGCCAGGTAGCCGCCTTTCGCCAACACTTGGCGCCACTGCTTCACGAAATCTTCAAGCGGCTTACCTTCTAGTGAGCCGGTGCCCTTCCAATCTTTTGGCAGGTTGTCCTTCAAAAATGATTGAACTTTGAGACGGTACGCCTCGGCCTCTGGCGTGTATGAAGGTTTCATGGGCTAGACGCTAGTCGGCATGTCGAAATGCGAAATAACCGAACGCCCCCAACCAGATGGCGACTAGTCGCGGAACATGGAGCGCGCCCGAAAGCCGCCCACTTTGGCAGCAGAGCGCAGTGTGTCGGCAACGTCTTTCATTCCCGCCTTGCTCATAGCCCGCAATTGATGCTCAATAACCAGCACGCATGCGAGCATGCCCAAGAATCCAAGAAACGCCACCAAGAAATGCACCTGCAACGTAGCCACGGTAAACACCAGAGATGCGACTACCCCAAGCCCGGCCCAACGCACTTTGCGAATGGCATGGCTGTACAAACCCGATGACGAAACTGCTTGCGCAAATTTCTTGTCAGTGTGGAGCTGCTCTTCGAGCTGGCTCAGGATTCGTTGTTCATCTTCAGAAAGTGGCACGACCACATTGTTCCACGAATTTGACCCAGACTCAATGCAGGGAGATTTATTCTTCAGAATTCAATGCATCGGCGTTGTCGTTGGGGCCCCATTTGGATGCCCCCGGTTTGCGCCCAGAGCGCAAGGTGCTGGCAGGACGGATTGCCGAGTCTCCGAATCGACTGCGAATGTCATCAATTGCCCTCGTCGCTGGTGCCCACACTTCATCCAATGCCGCAATGTCTGTAGTCAACGCTCCGTCATCAAACAGGCTGAGTTGAGGTTCGTGTTCCTCGAAATTTCTAGTGCTCAGCCCGATCAGCCGAACACCGCGAGAGATATCAAGCCCTTGTAATAGCGGCTCGATCATCTGCACCATGGCTTGGGCTGAAGTCACCGAAGTGGCTTGCGTGTGGGAACGAGTGATGGTTTGAAAATCTGAAAATTTCACTTTCAACGTCACGGTTCTCGGAACCAGTTGATCTTCGCGACACCGTCGGGCCACTGCATCGGCTAGACGAACAAGATGTGTTCGCAGTAACGATTTATCAAAGAGGTCATGAGAAAACGTTTCTTCATGCCCAATCGATTTTGTCTCGCGGTCGGAAACCACAGGTGATGGATCTATGCCATTTGCCAACTGCACCAAATGCGTGGCATGGGCTTCACCAATTGAATGCTTCAACGCAGACACATCTGCAACAGCAAGATCTGACACCTTGCTGATTCCAATTCGCTCCAATTTTTCGAGCGTGGCCGGGCCAACACCCCACAGTGATTTGACGTGCATTGGTCGAATGAATTCAAGTTCCGATCCACTTGGCACTTCAACAACCCCAAAGCCGGGGGTTACACCCTTTTCATCCGCAATTGGTTTGGCCCGCTTCGAAGCAAGCTTGGCGATGAACTTGCTTGGCCCAATACCAACGCTGCAGACCAGCCCAACTTCATCAAGTACGCGCGCACGAATGGACTGTGCAATTGACACTGCGCTTCCAAACAAACGCAGCGCGCCTGTCACATCGAGAAACGCCTCATCGAGCGACAGACCTTCAACGAGTGGTGTGTAGTCGCGAAAGATATCGAACACCTGCGAGCTCACCTCTACATAGGTGTTCATGTCCCCAGGCAAAAAGATTGCATCTGGACACAGTCGTTTCGCACGCGATGACGGCATGGCCGAAAACACACCGAAGCGTCGCGCTTCATAGGAAGCAGCGGCCACAACTCCTCTGCTTCCGTCGCCGCCAACCACAACTGGCTTGCCAACAAGTTCTGGGCGCCGAAGCAGTTCTACGGCCACAAAAAACATGTCCATGTCCACATGCGCAATGGTGCGCAATGATTCGCCTGCTGTTGTCTCCACTATGTGCACAACGATACGACAACTACGCTGTTGCCGTGCCCACCGCTCCCGATCCGCAACGACCACTTTCAGCCCTTCCCTCTATTCGTGCTCGCGCAATTGCATTCTCGGGAATTCTCATTTCTGGATGTGCTGGCGCCGCGATGGGGTATCTCATGGTGGACGTGCAATGTTCAGGATCATGTGCGGTTCCAAACGGAATTGGAATGTTCACTGGAGCACTCATCGGCTCACTCGGCATGAGCGTTGTTGCAGTGCTTGCACTGCGCGCAATTGGTGAATGGCGAGAACTTGCAGATAAGGAAACTCGCGCTTCGTGAATCTTGCCGACGAATTACTTCTCGTTGCAAGCGAACTCGCTCGCGCAGCGGGCGATATGGCACTCGCAGGACGCAAGGCTGGCCTGCAGAATGTGCAGACGAAATCAACGGCCACCGACATGGTCACCGAATTTGATCGCGCGTCCGAAAAACTCATCGTGGAGGGCATGCGCGAACGGCGTCCACTCGATGCCATTGTTGGCGAAGAAGGCGCATCAATTGCTGGAACAAGCGGCATCACCTGGTACATCGACCCTATTGATGGCACGACCAACTTCTTATACGACCTCCCAGCCTGGGCGGTATCGATCGGCGCCGAGGACAGCAACGGGCCTCTTGCAGGAGTCGTATATATACCGTCCCTTGGCGAAATGTTTTCCGCTACTCGCGGTGGTGGCGCTTTCTTAAACGGCGAGCCCATCCGCTGCAACACCATCTCCGATGTATCTCAAGCATTGGTATGCACCGGGTTTAGCTATTCAGCAGAACAGCGCACCATCCAGGCAAAACGTGTTTCCCAGTTCATCCACAAGATTCGCGACATCCGTCGTGCAGGCGCCGCAGCAATCGACTTGTGCTTTGTTGCGTGCGGTCGTATCGATGCGTATTTTGAGGAAAATCTCCATCAGTGGGACATCGCTGCCGGAATTCTGATTGCCCACGAAGCGGGTTGCAGGAGTGGCGATTTCAGTGGCAATTCAGCACGTCCCGCCGAAATCTTGACCTCTTCCCCAGCCATATTTGACCAGCTCTCACAGTTGATCATGGCTGCAAGTGCAGAGACAGAGTAGACATTGTGACTGTGGGTATTCGCGTATTGGCCGTTGAAGACGACGAACGGATTCGCGCCTCAGTCAAACTTGCACTCGAGGATGAAGGCTGGATCGTTGACGAAGCGGCAAGTGGCGAAGATGCAATAGCAATTTTTGCCAAGCACCCAGCCGATGTTGTCCTGATTGACATCATGCTTCCAGGCATTGACGGGTTCGAACTCTGCCGCAATATTCGTAAATCAAGCGATGTCCCCATCGTTATGGTGACTGCACGCGCAGATACTCATGACGTTGTTGCAGGTCTTGAAGCAGGAGCAGACGACTACCTCACTAAGCCATTTGCGCCAAAAGAACTTGCAGCACGAATTCGCGCGTTGCTGCGACGTGTGCGTCCTTCGAAACCAGGGCACTCCAAGTTGTTGTTTGGCAATTTGGAAATCATTCCCGATGAAGGAAAAGTCATTCTCAATAACGCAGAGGTTGAACTCACGAAAACCGAGTTTCGTTTGTTGTGTGAACTTGCCAATGATCCGGGCGGAGTATTCAGCCGTGAATTGTTGTTGGACAAGGTGTGGGGGTATGGATACTTCGGCGATGGGCGCTTAGTAGACGTGCACATCCGACGACTGCGTATGAAAGTGGAGACCGATCCCGCTAACCCCACGCACGTGGTAACGGTTCGCGGACTTGGCTATCGCTTGCAATCGTGACCGACATTTTTTCCGATAAGCCCGATGCTCGGTACCGTCTTACTCGCACGCGCAAACTGATTCGCACTTCGGTTCATCGTTTGCGACCACGAAGAATTGGTCTGCGCAATCGAATCTTGCTCATCTTCGTTGCAGGAGCACTACTGCTCTCCAGCGTGCTTGCTCTAGTGACCTATTCATTCACACGTTCCAACCTTGTTGACCAACGAGTGTCCACCGAGACAAACCAAGCAATCACCAACGCTCGGCGTACACAAAATGATCTCCTTCGCTCGCCAAAAGAGATCCTTATCGCACTCGATCAGGGCGGAAGCGCACATCGAATTATTTACATCGATAACACGTGGACAGGAAGTAGCCCGCTGTTTTCACGCCAGATGATTCCACCAGCGCTGTTGCAACGCGTGCAACGTGACCAAAAGGCCGCGTCCATGATTGTGGACAGCCTGAAAGGCCAAGCGCTCGTTGTTGGAATTCCGCTTCCCCGCATTAACGCCATGTATTTCGAATACGACAATTTGCGTGAGGTGCGCGACGCACTCCAAAGCGTGCGATTGGCGCTTGCCCTTGCAGCGATTATCACGACGTTCGTTGGTATCGCCCTTGGAGTGTTTGCTTCACGCCGCGCAGTACGACCACTTGCCAATGCGGCGCAAGCTGCTCGCGCTATTGCTGATGGTCGGTTAGAAACCCGCCTTGAACCCACCGACGACCCCGATATGCAAGCGCTCACCTCGGCGTTCAACGACATGGTGACCACCTTGCAAGAGCGAGTTGAACGTGATGCGCGCTTCACATCGGACGTCAGTCACGAGCTCCGCAGTCCACTCATGACTCTTGCCGCATCGGTGCAAGTGCTCGAATCGAGGCGCGATGATTTGCCAGAACGTTCACAAGCAGCACTCGATTTATTGTCCAGCGATGTTGCCCGCTTCCAAGGTCTCGTAGAAGACTTACTTGAAATTTCAAGGTTCGACGCAGGTGCCATTCGCTTGGTGCTCGAACCACTTTCGCTTTTTGAATTCATTAAGCAAGCCGTATCGGTGAGCAGTCTTCCTCGTACCGAAATCCGTTGCGACGACATCGCTGCTCTTGTTGCCATTCGTGGAGATAAGCGACGCCTGGCGCGCGTGATTGCCAACCTTCTCGACAACGCTCGCATTCACAGCGGCGGCAAGCCGAAAATTGTTATTCAACTCGCCGATGATGAATCCCCTCCAACGAATGTGTGGATCGTTGTTGAAGACGATGGCGATGGCTTGATTGAAGGCGAGTTCATCAAGATCTTTGAGCGATTCTCTCGCGGAGGTGCAGCCGGCCGACGCGCCGGAACCGAAGGCGCTGGTCTTGGGCTTGCATTGGCGCGCGAACACGTGACTCTGCACCGTGGCAGAATTTGGGCCGAGAACCGCACAGATGGAATCCGCGGCGCCAGATTTATTGTTGAACTACCAATTGATACAACTCAAACCCATGACGAGCACACTCATGAATAACACCACATCGCGTATTCGAACCATGTTGCTCATTGTGCTGGTCTCCGCACTCCCACTGCTGAGCTCGTGCGGTATTCCGACCGACAAACAACCTCGCGATATCGACCCATCGCAGCAGACCAACCTGAACAAACCATGAGCACGACCGCAGTCGTCATTGCGATCGATGCAGGTACAACCGGAATCAGGTCTCGCGCTGTATATGCAGATGGCTCCCCATCGGTTTCGGCGTATCAGGAATTTACTCAATACTTCCCAACACCCGGCTGGGTAGAACACGACTCAAACGAAATTTGGCAAGCAGTTCACGCAACGCTAAGCGCAGTCATTGCACAAGTGAATGCACCAATTGCTGCCATCGGCATTACCAATCAACGCGAAACCGTTCTTGCATGGGACAAACTCACGGGCAAGCCATACGGCAAGGCAATCGTGTGGCAAGACCGTCGCACCGCCGACCGTTGTGGCGAACTTGCATCCGAGCTTCCACTCGTGCGTGCAAAAACTGGTCTCGTTCTTGATCCGTACTTTTCTGGCTCAAAAATGGAATGGTTGCTGCAGCATGGCAATGTTCCCATTACCCCGCAACTTGCACTCGGCACCATCGACTCCTGGATCATCTGGAATCTCACACAAGGCGCTTCATTTGTTACTGATGCATCGAACGCCAGCCGCACCATGTTGTTCGACATCACCACCATGCAGTGGAGCTCAGAATTGTGTGCTCTGTTTGGTGTTCCAATGCACGCACTGCCAACAGTTGTTGCATCAAGTGGTCGCGTAGGAGCAACTACTGCAACGTCTGGCATCCCAGCAGGCATTCCAATTTCTGGAATTGCAGGCGATCAACAAGCCGCATTGTTTGGTCAGGCATGTTTCAAAACTGGAAGCAGCAAGAACACATACGGAACGGGAAGTTTCGTACTCATGAACGTGGGAACCGCTTGCCCGCCTCCAACTGAAGGCATGCTGACCACCGTTGCATGGGACTTAGGCACCGGCGAAACCACGTACGCACTTGAAGGCGCAATCTTTGTCACCGGCAGCGCCATTCAGTGGCTGCGCGACGGCATCAACATCATCGACCACGCATCACAAGTCGGTCCGCTTGCAGAATCAGTTGCAAACTCCGGCGGAGTTGTTATTGTCCCTGCATTCACGGGGCTGGGTAGCCCGTGGTGGGACCCATACGCACGCGGCGCAATTCTTGGCATCACACGCGGAACCACAAGCGCGCACATTGCGCGCGCAGTTGTGGAATCAATTGCTTTCCAAACACGCGACGTGGTTGATGCCATGACCAGTGCTGCTGGAGTATCGGTCACCGACATGCGCGTGGACGGCGGTGCTGCAGTGATGGACGTTCTGCTTCAACTTCAGGCCAACCAACTTGGCGTCAACGTGTTGCGTCCGCGCGAACTGGAGACCACCGCAATGGGTGCCGCATTTCTTGCAGGCCTCGCAGAAGGTGTGTGGCCTTCTTTGCAGTCGGTCACCGATTCGTGGCAACTGGACCAGCAGTTTGAGCCTTCGCTTTCTGGCACAGAGTCTGCTGATTACGAATTATGGAAGCGCGCAGTAAGCCGCTCGCTGCAGTGGGCTCGCGACTAACGCGATTCGCTCAACGTTTCGCGCAACATTTCACTCACCCGATTAGCCACCATCACTATGGGTAGGTGCGTGTTGGCGCGTGGCAAGGTTGGAAAAATTGATGCGTCACATAACCACAAATTTTCATAACCAATCACTTCTGCTCGTTCATTCACTACGGCCATTTCGTCGCGACTGTTCCCCATTGCGCACGAGCTTGCTGCGTGTGAATAGGCACCCACGTGCCGCAAAGCCCAGTCGTCAATTTCACTGTCGCTGGCATCGCCCAACCATCGTGCGGAAGTTCCATCAGCATCGCTCAACACAGCATCTGCAATGCTGCTCACTGAATGTGATCGTGCTAATTCGTACACATACCGTGCTGCATCGCGCATCGCTGCCTTGTCGCGCTCATCGCTTAGTGAGTTAAACACCGCAACTCCTGTGCCAGTTGCAGGGTCGAACTTCACCTCACCTCGCGAGCGCACATGCATCACGCCTGCAATGAGGGCACCAAATTTGCCCGACCCATCGGTTTCATTGAGCGACAACACATGAATGTCTGCGTTGCCCTTCTGCGACGACGTTCGAACGTTGGCGCCAATTCGTATTGCCGATTGTTGTGGTTGCCGCAAGGCCAACGTGATGGCAATGGATGGGTGATCTTGAAGGCCAACGCCAATTCCCGGCCTATCGATATTGCTGCGACGCAACAACACGGGTGTTGCAAGAGCACCCGCGCACACCACAACACCGCGTGCTTCTATATGTTCTCCACCTGTAAGTCGCACGCCAACAGCGCGCGAGCCATCCATGACCACGGAGTCAACAACAGCATTCATGCGTACAGCAAAGTTTGCTCGATTACCGAGTGGATCAAAATATGTCTCCACCACACTGTGGCGAACACCATTGTTCAGCGTGAGCGAGCAGTATCCCGCGCCTTCGCTGCTGTATGCGTCGCGCGCCAGTTGCGCTATGCGAGGCGCTCCTCCATGAACTGCTGCTTCCACTAATGCGCTGTCAACTTGTCCGGCCTCATTGGGCTGCACATCATGCAGAATGTCGGGCATTGCACTAAACGTGCTACTGGCATTTTTCCAATTCCAACCCGAGCATCCATAGTCGCGATCCCACTCATAGTCATCGCTCATTCCTGTCATGCCCACCATGTAGTTGCGCAAAGAACTTCCACCGAGCTCGCTTCCCGACTCCAGCAGCAGCACAGAGATTGAGGAATCTTCGGCTAATCGAGACGCCACAACTACGCCGGCAGAACCTGCACCCACCACCACAATCGGCAGTTGGTTACGTGCAGTCATCGCGGCTACGAGTTGTTTGTTGCCAGAGGCAAACCATGCAGGTGTGCATGGTCGTTGTAGCGAACAAGCGCAAAGTGACCTGCCCGAACTTCCACCAATTCGGTGATTGAACAATTCTTCGTGTGCATTTCGAATGCGCCAGTTGCTGGGGTTTGCATGGTCAGTCGAAGCACTGCATCAACCACGCCACCGTGGCATGTAACAAGCACCGACTTTCCGGAGTATTTGCGCAGCAAATCGTTCAACGCGCCAGACACTCGAGAATGAAATTGGGCAATGGTCTCTCCACCAGGAAAGAACTCGGCGTGCGGGTCGGCGCTCCAATCGGGCGGGCCATGACGGCGAACGAATTCGTCAAACGTCAATCCGTCGCACTCTGGACCTGGATCATGCTCACCAAAATTGGTATCGATGTTGATGGGCAGGCTCGACAACGCCGGAGCGATGATCTCTGCTGTCTCTCGTGCTCGCGGAAACCCACTTGACATCAACACATCAATTGACAGTTCCTGAGTGTGCGCAAGTCGATCACGAAGTCGTGCTGCTTGAAGTTTGCCCAACTCAGAAAGTCCGTTACATGTGCGTGGTCCGCCCAGAATGCGGTTCACCGTTACGTTCGACTCGCCGTGCCGCACCAGCACGATGCGGGTTTTGCTCATACCAACTTTTCGACGAAGCCCTCAAGCTGGCGAAGGTTGCGACACTCATACACACCGTCAGTGAAACTGCCGTACTCGCCCACTACGGAGTCTCCGGTGTTCCAGTAACTCTTCGGTTCTGGATTCAACCAGTACACGTGCCGACCGCGCTTTTGCATTTCCTTCACAACCCACGAACCAGTTGCGTGATAGTTGTTTCGCGCGTCGCCGAGCAACAAAATGGTGGTCTTCGAGTTGATGTCTTTCCCGTACCGTTCCCAGAACACTTCGAAGGCATGGCCGTAGTCAGAGTGTCCGTCCACCCACACCACATCTGCTTCGGTGTTTACGCGATGAATTGCATCCGAAATGTCTTCGGTGTTTTTGAAATAGCTCGTCACTTCATCGATTCCGTCTATGAATACAAACGAGCGCACTTTCGAAAACTGCCCTTGAATGGCGTACACCAACATGAGGGTGAAACGAGCAAATGCTGCAACGCTTCCCGAAATGTCTGCAACCACCATGAGCTCGGGTTTCGCAGGACGCGGGTACTTGAATTTCGGGTCTGCAGGCACTCCGCCGTAGCTGAGTGAATGTCGCACCGTGTTGCGGAAGTCGAGTGGGCCTTTGCGGCCATGGCGGCGCTTGCGAGCAAGCCGCGCTGCAAGTTTGCGCGTCAGCGGTTGCAGCGCTTTCTTGAGGCTCTGCATTTCATCGCGACTGGCGTGCATAAATTCCACGTCTTCTGGCAATGGTTTGCGCAATGTTTTCGCCATTGCTTCTGCACCTCTATCGGCAACAAGCTTGCGACGAATTTCTGCTTCTACTTCTTGCTTGAACTGTTCAATTCGACTTTCGAATTCATCTTTTTCAAGTCGCTGTTCAAGATTGGTCAACTCTTCGGCAGCCTGCTGCTTGTTTGCTTCCATCAACTTGTCGAGCATGTTGTCTAAGTCGAGGTTGCGCAATGTGCGATACAGGTAATAGGTGCCGCCAACAGGACGACCCGGTTCCATTCCGGCAAAGCGCTGCACCGATTGCTTCGCCAACGCCTTCATCATCGCCTGGTCACCATTCATCAGAGCATTCATCAGCATCTGGGCAATTTCTTCTGGCGTGAGGCCATCCATATTGCCGCCGCTTTGGCCCTTGCCTTCGCCTTGCATTTGCAAGTCCTGCTGCTCGCGCCACATCTCGTCGTTTTCTTTACCGTCTTGCGCAATGCTGTATTCAGGACCGCGCAACGAGAAGTACACCTCGAAAATGGTTTCAAATGCACGCCAATGGTTTTGGCTCTTTACCAACGTTGCGGCAAGCGCGTATTTAAATGCATCCCGATCTTCGATCGGAATTTCCTTGACCGCTTCCATCGCATCCAGGTTTTCGGTGAGGCTTACTGGCAAACCCGCATTGCGGAGTTCGACAATAAAGCCCGACATCAAGTCGAGAACTGGCATCTCATCAACTCACTTGTCGACCGACAGTTCCTTCGCCGCTTTGGCAATGTCCGTCTGGTATTTGAGAAGAATGTGCAACGTGTCTTTTGCTTCTTGTGCATCGATGTGATCGATGCCGAGCAAGATGAGCGTGCGTGCCCAGTCAAGCGTTTCGCTGACTGATGGAGCCTTCTTCAAGTCGAGTTGGCGAATGCTGCGAACGATGCGAGCAATTTGGTCTGCAAGGTTCTCGGTAATGCCTTCAACTTTGGTGAGCACGATTTCTTTTTCGCGATCCATGTCTGGATAGTCAATGTGCAAGAACAGGCAACGGCGCTTCAACGCTTCTGACAATTCACGCGTGTTGTTCGAGGTAAGGAACACCATCGGAATTTGTTTCGCGGTAATGGTTCCAAGTTCTGGAATTGACACTTGATACTCCGAAAGAATTTCGAGCAACAATGCTTCGGTTTCAATTTCCACACGGTCAACTTCGTCGATCAACAAGACCACTGGGTCGGTGCTGCTAATTGCTTCGAGCAACGGTCGAGTAAGCAGGAATTCGCTGCTGAAAATGTCGTCGTGAACTTCACTCCACGAGTCGCTCGACTTGTCTGCCTGAATGCGCAACAACTGCTTCTTGTAGTTCCACTCGTACAGCGCCTTCGACTCATCGAGGCCCTCGTAACACTGCAAACGAATCAACCGAGCGTTCAGCATTTCGGCCACGCTCTTTGCCAACTGGGTTTTACCCGTACCTGCAGGTCCTTCAACAAGGATCGGCTTGCCTAATCGCTGGGCTAAATAGACCACACTGGCGATTCCGTCATCGGCCAAATAGTTGACCTTTTTCAATCCGTCACGGACAACTTGCACTGATTCAAAGCTCTTGCTCATCCGAGCAACCCTAGCGTTTAGTGCCCTTGCGCCTACGATGGAGATGCTCATGACCGGTCTTGCTCGATCGAACCTTGTAGTTGCCTCGGGAACAGCAGTTTCCCGCCTCACAGGTCTCATTCGTATTGTCATTTTTGGCATCATCGTTGGACAAACGTCACTTGCCGATGCCTTCGATAGCGCGAACAATTCGCCAAACGCGATCTACGAGCTGCTTATTGGCGGCGTACTTTCGGCCAGCCTTGTTGCGCTGTTCGCCCAATTTGTGGAGCGCGATGACCTCGAACACAACGGCACAAAAAGCCAGGACGCAATCATCAGCGTTTCTGCCATCGCACTAGTTGCCGTCACCGCACTCGCTGTCGTGTTTGCACCCGCAATATTTCACATCTTCTCACTGCACCCAGCGAGTGGAGTTGACGTAGAAGTTTTTCGCAGTGTTGGCACTTCTCTGACTCGTATTTTTGTTGTGCAGATTTTCTTTTACGGATTAACTGCACTCACCTCTGCCCTACTCAATGCTCGTAAATTGTTTTTTGCTGCTGCATGGTCACCTGCATTAGCCAACATCGTGACCATTGGTTTCTTTTGTTTGCTTCCGCTTACAAAGTCTGGCGACAACTTGTCCATTGATGCGGTGCAACATGATCAAGCCGCTATCTGGATTCTTGGCCTTGGCACCACGCTCGGCATTGTTGTGATGGCCATCGCGCAGGGTGCGGCGGTGCTTCGACACGGCGTTACCTTTACGTTCGCTCCGCAGTTCGCACACCCTGCTGTCAAGAAACTCGTCCGACTGTCGCTGTGGACACTTGGCTATGTGGCCGCCAACCAAGTTGCACTCGTAGTCATTAAGAACTTGGCATCACCTGGAAGCGGCGGAGTGGATGCATATTCCAAAGCATTCGTTCTGTTGCAATTACCGCACGGCCTGCTTGCCGTTTCGATTGCCACCACATTTGTTCCGGATCTTGCCCGCATGTTCCATCGCGGAGACCACCAACAGTTTTCGCTTCTAATGGCGAATGGCATTCGCCTCACCGCACTGTTCACCATTCCGGCATCGTGTGGACTCTGGGTCATGTCGAAGCCCATCATCGGTCTGCTCTTTCAGCATGGCAACTTCTCGGCTGCAGCAACGGCAAACACAGCGCGCGCACTTTCTGGATTGGCAATTGGATTAGCCGGGTTTTCGATCTATCTGTTTGTGCTTCGCGGCTTTTACGCTCGTAACGACACGCGAACGCCGTTCTTCATCAACGTTGGAGAAAATGCCATCAATATCGTGCTTGCCATCGTGTTGGTGGATCGGCACGGAGTGTTTGGATTAGGGCTTTCGTTCTCCATCGCGTATCTGGTGTCTGCAATCGTTGCATTACTCATCCTTGAAAGCACAGAAGTCGACATCAAACTGACCGTGCTGGCATTCAACATTGTGCGAATCGCCATTGCCGCAGGTGCAATGACCTGCGTGGTGTGGTTTTCAATCCGCCATATCGGCAGCGAAGCCGGCATTGGATCGCTCACCAGCGTTATCGCCGGCACGTTGATTGGTGCAGCAACGTATGCAGTTGCGCTCAGCGCGCTTGGCGAAAAGACGATGCGCGACTATTTGTCGAGCAAAATAACTAAATCGTCACGATGAACGAGTTCTGGGTCTACACCTTCAGGTAGATCTCCACTTTGCAAACCTGCTGCCGCACCAGCCTGCACAGCATCGATGCCAACCATGCCGCGAGCAAACGAAACACCTCGCACGTCAACAATTTCCACGGTGTCCCCTGCTGCAAAATCTCCGCTCACTTCTACGACCCCAGCGTGTAGCAGCGATGTATTGCGCGTAATCAATGCGTTCTTCGCGCCGTCGTCAACAACCACCGAACCTACGTGCTGAGCAGCAAAAGCAATCCACAGTTTTCGCGCAGAGAGGTTTCTGTTGTGCGGCAAGAACTGTGTGCCCACTCCAGGTTTTTTGTCAATTGCATCCTGCAACACGTTTGCCCTACTTGCACTTGCAATCACTGTGCGCACACCAGACCACGAAGCAATGCGCGCAGCCGAAAGCTTTGACGCCATTCCGCCGCTTCCGCGTGCGGTTCCTGCAGATCCGGCGTTCACAGTGAGCAACGGGTCATCTGCTCCAACTTGTTCAACAAGAGTTGCCGAAGTGTCGGTGCGCGGGTCCGCGGTATACAAGCCACCAATGTCGGTAAGCAACACAAGCGCATCGGCACCAACGCTGTGCGCAACGAGTGCGGCAATGCGATCGTTATCGCCGAAGCGAATTTCATCGCTCGCGATGGCATCGTTTTCGTTAATGATCGGAACGCATCCAAGCTCAAGCAAGCGTCCAAGTGTTTGGCGTGCATGTAGATACTGCGTGCGATCAATGAAGTCATTTGGCACGAGCAACACCTGTGCGCCAATAAGTCCGCGTGCAGACAAATACTCGTTGTAACGATTCATCAATTGGCTTTGGCCAACTGCAGCTAGTGCTTGCAACGTTTGAGTGTCGGTTGGGCGTTGGCTCATACCAAGCGCGGCCACGCCACCAGCAACGGCACCAGAAGTTACGACCAGCACTTCATGGGACTGCTCGCGCAACTGCGCAACCTGGTCACACAAGGTTTCAATTGCGTGGTTGTTGATTGCGCCATGCTCATCAGTTACTGATGATGTTCCAATTTTGACAACGATTCGCATCATTAACTCTCTGGTGTGTACTCGAAACTAAACGTACCAATGTGCACTACGGTTCCTTCAATAGCACCAGCGCGTGCAAGCAAGCGATGAACGCCTAGGGCCTTCAATCGCTCATCAATATAATTCATTGCATCTGGAGTAGTGACGTCATTTAATGCAACGGCGCGTTCTACTTCGCGGCCATGCAAGCGGAATTCCAAATCGCCAAGCTTTTCAATGCGGGAGCCTTCAGCCTTTGGCTTAAGCACCACAGCGCCCTGCTTTGGTGGCTCGAGTGTGCGCGCGTGCTTCACTAAGTCGGCAAGGTCACCCAACACTTTGCGCACTCCATCGCGAGTAACCGCAGACATTTTCGAGCCCTTCCAGGCATCAATGGTTTCTGCTTCAGCAGCATCGGTCTTGGTGGCTACAACTAACCGTGGACGTTGCAGGAGGTCTGGTCGGTACTCGCCCAGCTCGTGCAACAAAATGCGTTCTTGTTCTTGTGCAGACATACCATCCATCGGCGCAAGGTCGACCAACACGCACAACACGCGAGCGCGTTCAATGTGACGAAGGAATTGATGACCAAGACCTTTGCCCTGGCTTGCACCTTCAATAATTCCCGGAATGTCGGCGATGATGAATTCTGTTTCCGCATCTAAGCGCACAACACCAAGGTGCGGCTCAAGTGTGGTGAACGGATAGTTCGCAATCTTTGGCTTTGCAGCCGATACCGAACTGATGAACGTGCTCTTTCCCGCATTTGGAAAACCAACCAAGGCAACGTCGGCCATCAGTTTCAATTCAAGTTTTAGCCAGCGGTCAAGACCATGCTCGCCTTGTTCGGCAAACTTTGGCGCGCGACGACGGTTCGACAAAAAGCGCGCGTTACCGCGACCGCCCTGCCCGCCACGCGATGCACACCACTTCGATCCGTGCACTGGTAGGTCAGCCAGTACTTCGCCCGTATACAAATCTTTTACTTGGGTTCCCTCAGGAACATTCACAATCAGGTCGGCTCCACGGCGTCCGTGCAAGTCCTTACCCATGCCGTTTACGCCATCGCCGGCCCTGCGGTGCGGGTGATCGCGAAATGCCAACAACGACGCAACGTTGTGATCGGCCACGAGCCACACTGAGCCACCATCGCCGCCGTCGCCACCGTTTGGTCCACCAAAGGCAACTGGCCCCTCACGACGGAAACTGACGCAGCCAAAGCCACCGTCGCCACCGCGAACGTTGAGTTGGGCTTCATCGACAAATGCACTCATAGGGGGTTTCTAGGCTACTAGTGCCACACCCCTTATCTATCGTGAGCGACATATCGTGAATGCAGTGAATACACCAAACAACGGCCAAGACCCAAGCGAATCGCACTCGCGAGCAGTTGCCTGGGCTCAAACCATGCATGGTTTCGACAACGACGGCATCCGTTTTGCCCACGCCGATTCTTGGGCAGGTGCAGGCAGCACACACATTGTTGACCGTCAAGAACGAGAAGCCCGCGAACACGAACTTCTCGCACCACTTGCAACACGTTCATTTGGTGCCGGCAATCGTGCAGTGGCCGAAGAGGAAGATCCTTTCCGAACGTGCTTCGAACGCGACCGCGATCGCATTCTGCATGCCTCGGCATTCCGCCGACTCGCTGGAAAAACTCAAGTGTTTGTGTTCCCACAAGATCATCAACGCACTCGCCTCACCCATGCATTAGAGGTCGCACAAGTTGCTACTGCAGTGTCTCGTGCTCTTGGCCTCAATGTTGCGCTCACCGAAGCCATCGCGCTTGGTCACGACTGCGGCCACGGCCCTGGCGGCCATGCCAGCGAAGACGCACTCAGCCCATTCATTCCTGAAGGCTTCGACCATGCAGTGTGGGGAGCCGACGTCACGTTGGTTCCGCTCAACCTGTGCACCGAAACACTCGACGGCATTCGCAATCACTCGTGGTCACGCCCTGCCCCACAAACGCCAGAAGGCGAAGTGGTGTCGTGGGCAGACCGCATTGCCTATGTCTGTCACGACTTCGAAGACGCAGTTGCTACTGGAATAGTTTCGCCAAGTCAGTTGCCCGACATCGTGCGCACGTACTGTGGCGAAACGCGTTCCAGCCAGCTACGTGCATTTATTTCTTCCATGATCGGCGCAAGCTTGCATAACGGCCGCGTTGGCATGAAGTCAAATGAAGCCGATGCACTTGCAGCGTTTCGCAAATTCAACTACGACAACATTTACATGCGTGAAGCATCACGCAATCAAGCAAAATCAGTGATCGATTTATTGCGTGCACTGGTTGAGCATTACGTTGCTCACCCGCATCTCATGGCCAGACAGCCACAACAAGAAATTTCTCCAAGTCAAAGCCAGCAGGCATTACGCGATGCAGTTGCCTACGTTGGTGGAATGACCGACAGGTTTGCATGCCGACAAGGCGCAGCACTACTGGGTTGGGAACAGAGCAGACTCCCACAGGGAATCGATACGCACTAATTCTGCGAATCGAGTAAAACCTCATTCGGGTCAATGACCACGCCAACACCATCGCCAACGTTCAATTGAACATTTCGCGAGACAAGCATTGCGCTAATGGTGACTTCAGCTCGATCCAGACGAATGCGAAGAATTGTCGTTGCCCCACTGAAGTGTTCTCCGACCACTGTCCCATCAATTGAACCAAAAGTTCCGCGCTGGCACAGAGAAACAGCATCCGGTCGCACCAAAATTTGAGCCACGCTTCCAACTGGTCCCGTAACCGAACTGTCTAATTCGACTCCAGCAATCAGCGGTTTGTTCTGTGGTGAAAATTGAATGTCAATCACATTCATTGCACCGATAAAACGAGCAACAAAACCATTGACTGGGCGCAAATAGATATCCCGCGGCGAACCAATTTGCTGAATTTTTCCGTCTTTCATCACACACACACGATCACTAATGTTCAACGCCTCATCCTGATCATGGGTCACAAAAATTGCCCCGATTCCAGCATCTCGCTGCAATGTCCGAATCTCGTCGCGCAACTCTTCTCGCACTTTGGCATCCAATGCACTGAGTGGCTCATCAAGCAATAACACCTCTGGCTGAAATACCAGCGCACGAGCGAGAGCTACGCGCTGTTGTTGACCACCAGAAAGTTGATGTGGATATCTGCCCTCAAGGCCAGCAAGTCTCACTCTGCTCACTGCCTCAACGACAAGCATGTCTCGCTCAGCCGCATCTACTCCTCGTACACGAAGCCCGAATCCAACATTTTCGGCAACGGTCATGTGCGGGAACAATGAATAATTCTGAAACACCATTCCCATATTCCTGGTGTGTGCAGGAAGCGAAGTCACGTCCTTGTCTTTCACAAATACAGATCCAGAATTTGGACGTTCGAACCCCGCCGCAATGCGCAGTGCTGTGGTCTTTCCGCAACCGCTTGGCCCAAGCAATGTAACGAGCTCTCCCTGTTGGAGAGTCAAGTCGAAATCATCTAATGCAACTACTTGACCGAATGCTTTACTCACTCCCGAAAACTTGAGTGCAATTTCATGGTTGTTCATCACTATTCCTGTTCTACAGAGTCAAACCCGAGAAGGCTTGTCCTTTTCTTTTTGAAAGACGATTCATTAAGCCAAATATCAACGAGCTCACTACGAGCAGCAATAGCCCTACAGAAAATGTTCCCTGTGGATTATTCCCCTGCGACTCAGCCAAATATGCGGGAAGAGTGAATTTCAAAAGCAGCGAAGCAATTGTGAACTCCCCTAACACCGTTGCAAAACACAGGAAGGAAGCGTTGATAATTCCGACCTTCATATTTGGCAGAATCACCGATCGAATTGTTCGCGACCAACTTGCGCCAAGCGAACGCGATGCTTCAACCAGTGTCTTCAAGTCGATCGCACCAAGGCTGACATCTAAAGATCTGAAGGTAAATGGTAAAGAAATCACCACATAAAAAGGCACGAGGCTGAATGGACTCGCCAGAAACCATGTTCCCACCACCTTCATTGCTCCAGATATTCCTACAACTAGCGCAATCGGCGGAACTACATACGGAAGCATTGACAGGAACTCCACATACGACCGTGCACCCCTCTTCATCACGTGCACATAAACGGTTGTTGGAATCAAAATGAGGAGACCAAGCACAACGCTCAGCAGAGCGAGGCGAATACTCAGCCACGCCGCCTGCCGAAACCGATCACTTGTCACGGCATTGACAAGCGATTCAATTGTCCAGTTCTTTCCTAACGTTGACCAGCCAAGCTTGATGACGGGAACTCGCTGGAATGAGAATCGCGCCATGGCAATCATCGGCAGCACGTAGAAAGCTGCCACAACGATAAGAACGAGTTTTGACCACAGGTTGCGACGAATCATCTGCGCCATCTTTCAGATCTGCGACGCAGGCCAAGATACCCAGACATAGCAAGCACCATGACCACGATCATCCAAGCCGCCAATGCGTAACCAAGATTCGATTTCCCTGTAATGGTGTTGCCCTGCAAATAGAAACGAATTTGTACGGACACCAATTTTGAACTTCCAGCTGAAAGCGCGAATGCAGTCGCATATGCAGAAAAAGCATTCGCGAAGAGCAAGAGAAATCCGCCAAGCAGAGAAGGAGAAAGCAATGGAACTCCAATGCTTCGCCAATACTGACGCGGTGTAGCCCCAACACTTGCGGCAGCTTCTTTGAGAGTTGCCTTTAGTCCATCAACTGCCGGCAACATGACGAGCGTCATGAGCGGAATTTGAAAGTACAAGTAGACAATCACGATTCCTGAAAAGTCAGAAATCTTGAACCCTAAGTCAGTGAGATTGATTCCAATCACACTCAATAACTTTGTATACAACCCTTGCATTCCGAGTGATGCAACGAAAGCGAAAGCTAACGGTATACCTCCAAGATTTGCCGCAACTGCCGAATAGCCAACGAGCGCATTGCGCAAACCTTTGAACTGATTAAGAGAGACTGCACTAATTGCCACAAGCGTTCCAATCACAGCTCCCAGACCAGCCGTGATTGCAGACAACCGCACGCTGTACAAAATTGCACTGAGATACTGCCCCGAAATTGCTTCAAGCATTGCTGGCTTACTGGAACCTTCAACCGGTTGCAGTGCTGATCGAAAAACACTCAACGTGGGCCACAGTAAAAAGATTGCAACAAAGAGCGTAAACGGCGTAAGACCTAACCAACTTTTAGTTTGTCGAAACATGCCAAAAGGGACCCGCCTATTAAGCGGGTCCCTTTCAGACCTAACCGTTTGATTCACGGTTGTTTTCTCGGGGGAGAGAATTTTCTATTTACCTGACACCATTGGACCCCATTGCGCGGCGAGAATTTCTTTCGCTTTTGCAACTTGGTCTGCTGATGGGAATGCAATGTCCTTCAACAAGGCTGGATCTGGAAGATTCGTCATCATTTCTGGAGTTACTTTGCCAGCTGCAACAAGTGCGTCGAAGCGTGCAGGAATTGCTCCACCAACGATGTATCCGAGTGCGCCTTCATCGGAGATGAGGTGGCTGATCCACAGTTTTGATGCATTCTGATGAGGGCTGTTCTTCACTACGCCTTGTGCGTAGAAACCACCATAAACACCGTCTGTTGGAACCTTCACCTGGAAAGTGATTCCGTTTTCAGCAAGTGTTGGAGCAAGACCTGGATAGTTGTATGTCCAGTCAAGAACCAATGGGGTTTCTCCAGAAATTACTGAAGCCGCAGTCACATCTGAAGCCGAGAGGTTTCCGCTCTTCTTCAAGTCTGCGAAGTACTGGATTCCAGGAAGAATGTCGTCAAACGATCCACCGTTAGCAATCGAAGCTGCCATTACTGCTGCAAATGCTGCTCCCGATTCGCGTGGGTCACCGTTAAGCGCAACCAAGCCCTTGTACTTAGGATCCTTCAAATCAGCGAAAGATGTTGGAACTTCTGTGACAACAGTTGTGTTCGCGCCAATAGCCATGAGGCCGTAGTACGCAGCAACCCACTTGCCGTCCGGATCCTTCAACGTTGTTGGAATTTCATCCCACAAGCAAGGCTGGTACGGCTCCCAAAGACCCTTTGTGTCAAATTCCTGAGCGAATGCTGGTGACACGTCAACAGCGTCTGGCATGTCTGGTTGTCCAGCCAACGTTTCAACGGCAGTAAGTTCATCTGCTGATGAGCCATCTGGGTTCGCAACTGGGTTTGCGATGCCGTACTTATCTCGGTACGACTGCAAAATGCCCTTGTAGTTGGCCCACGTGTCTGGCAACGTGATGAGGTTTACTTGGCCTTCGGTCTTGGCTGCATCAACGATGTCAGCTGCTGGGCAGTCTGAAACAATTGCGGCATCGGTTGACTCGGTTGTTTCGCTATTCGATCCACAAGCTCCAAGCAATATGCCTGCAACGGTAAATCCAAGAGCGATTTGTACTCTTTTTGTAACTTTCATGTGTTTTGACATGACGACATTCAAGTCAATGAAAAGAAACACAGGGTTAACTCAGCAGCACCTCAAGGAGAATTCCAGCAGAACAATTAGACAGCTGGAAGAACGTCAACAACCTTGCGGCCACGACGTTCGCCAAACTTCACGCTGCCGTGTGCAAGAGCGAACAAGGTGTCGTCTTTGCCAATGCCAACGTTTTTGCCAGGGTGCACTTTGGTGCCGCGCTGACGAATGAGAATTGTTCCTGCGGTGATCTTGGTGCCGTCAAATACTTTGACGCCAAGTCGTTGCGCGTTTGAATCGCGACCGTTTCGTGTAGAACCGCCACCCTTGGTCTTTGACATGATTCAGCCTTTCGCAATGCTGGTGATTTCAATCACCGAATACTTTTGACGATGTCCGAAGCGACGGCGCTGGTTAGTGCGGCGCTTGTAGGTGAAGCCGTCGATCTTTGGACCGGCTGCTTTACCAACGATTTTTGCAGTCACGATTGCCTTGGCCAATTCGCCAGGTGTTGACAATACGGTCGCGCCGTCAACAAGGAGCACCGGGGTGAATTTCACCTCAGCGCCATCTGCTGCATCGAGAAGTTCCACATGGACCTGTTGGCCCTGTGCGACTTTCTCCTGCTTTCCTCCGGTTGCGATTACTGCGTACATAACGGTCTCCTACTCTACCCCTGAACTATCGGGCTTCCCAACTCTGACTAATCCAACATCGACAGGTCGATCATGACCCCGCGACCCTCACAGGTCACACACGGATCGGCGAAGTTAGTCAATAACCCCTCGCCAATACGCTTTCGGGTCATTTCCACCAAGCCAAGCTCGGAAATCTCAAATACCTGCGTGCGTGTTTTGTCACGTGACAGAGCATCTTTAAATGATTCAAGTACCTTGCGACGGTTCTCGCGAATTTCCATGTCGATGAAGTCGATCACGATAATTCCGCCAATGTCGCGCAAGCGCAATTGGCGAGCAATTTCCTCTGCTGCTTCAAGGTTATTAAAGAACACGGTTTCTTCAAGGTTGGACTTACCAACATTTTTTCCAGTGTTCACGTCGATAACAGTGAGTGCTTCGGTGTGCTCGATGATGAGCGAGCCGCCTGATGGTAGCCACACTTTGCGATCGAGTGCTTTGCGCAACTGTTCGTGCACACGATGCTGTTCGAACAACGGCAGACCTTCTTTTTCGGCGTCGTACAGTTCGATGCGGTCGGCGAATTCTGGATTGAATGCGCCGATGTAGTCGCGCACTTCTTCGTACAGTGCAGCATCGTCAATGACGATTCCGCGATAGTCGCTGCTGAACTCTTCACGAATCACGCGAACAGCAAGTGGCGGCTCGCGGTATAGCAACGTTGGCGAAGTCGCCTTCTCTGCCTTGGCGCGAATGTCGTTCCACTGCTCAATCAAACGAGTGAGGTCGGTGGTGAGCTCGTGTTCAGTGGCGTTCTCTGCTGCGGTACGCACGATGATTCCGTGCTGCTCTGGCTTAATGCGATCGAGAATGCCGCGCAAACGACGACGCTCGCCTTCTGGCAAACGCTTTGAAATTCCATATGTGCGCGAGTCTGGAATAAGCACAACGAAACGTCCAGGCAACGACACTTCCTGAGTCAATCGACCGCCCTTGGCAGCAATTGGGTTCTTCGTTACTTGGCACAAAATCATTTGACGCGACTTCAGCACCTGCTCAATGCGTGGGTCTGGACCTTGCTCCACAACGTCGTCTTTATCGAATTGCACATCGCCGCGGTACAGCACTGCATTTTTCTGCGTACCAATATCGACGAATGCGGCTTCCATACCTGGCAACACGTTTTGCACGCGTCCCAAGTAGATGTTGCCGTGAATTTGGGTTTCGTCATCGGCTGGACGCGAAACGTAATGCTCAATCAGGCTGCGGCCTTCAAGCATGGCAACTTGCGTAAACTCTTCGCGCACTTGCACACACATCATGTAACGGCCAACCGCTTTGCCGTTGCGCTCTTTTCCGCGACGACGCTCAATCAACTCTGCGTCGGTACCAACAACTGAATTGTCGCTACTGCGGTCGGATGTCTTGCGACGATTGCGACCGCCACGCTTGCCGCCACGACGGTTGCGACTCTTTGGTTTTGCTTCGGTATCGGCAATTGCGGCAGCAGGTTTTGCTGCGGCAACAGCGCTGGCAGGTGCTGGGCGTGTGTCACCAATTTGTGGCTTGCGCACCAATGCGGCATCTGCAGCCTCAGGACTTGCCATCTTGCCTTCACGTGGCGGATCTGGAAGCTCGATGTCTTGAGGGGCTGAAACTTCAACGTCTTGAGCAACCGGAACTGCGCGCGGCGGACGAGGTGCTTGAGGCTGACCTGCTGCACCTTCAACACGAGTTTTATTGCGATTGCGTCCGCCACGTTTTCCGCGACGGCGCTTTTTCACTCCACCTGGAGTTCCAGGAGTACGTGGCTGGCCAGACTGTGGTGCATCGCCCTGTGGCTGCTCGGGGGTAGGAACCCCTTCGCTCATTTCACTCATTGTGCTTGCTCGTTTCCTGTATTGGATATCGCACCAACGCGGCATCGTTGCCCACACTGTGCAATATCGTCGCGGTCCAGCGCTTCAACCTGCCGCAACACTGTGTCGCATGCCAGGTTCGAATCGCTATCGCGTGATCGACCTTGGGAGGGGCAAAACGCCCTTCCGTCACATTGAGGCTACCCCATGGGGGTAGGCCTTCCTACAGCCTCCGCATGTGAATGCTTTGAACCAACCCAATGAGAATGGCCGAGCTGATGAGGTGCGAGCCGCCATATGAAATGAATGGCAGCGGCAAACCACTCACTGGGGTCACTCCGAGGGTCATGCCAATATTTTGGAACACCTGCCACACCACCATGGTGAACGCGCCACTTGCCAGAAAGAAACTAAATCGATCGCGGGCCATTTGTGCCGTTCTCCAAATGCGCCACAAGATCACTCCAAAAATACCGAGCACCACTGCCCCGCCGATCATGCCGAACTGTTCGCCAATTGCAGAAAACGGGAAGTCCGTAAATTGCACAGGAACGTACTTGCCGTTTGTCAGCGGTCCATGTAAGTATCCCTTGCCAAAAAATCCGCCGGTTGATACCGCACGCTTTGCATAGCGCACTTGCAACACAATTTTTTCAAGGTTTTTGTTGTTGGAGTTCTGCAAAAACCATGCAGTGAATCTGTCGCCCTGATAGCGCAAGCTTGGAACTGCCACCATGAGACCGAGCGCGGTTACAACAAACATCCCACCGATAAGCGCCAAGTATCGACGACGCGCATTACCGATGTACAACACTCCTGCAACGCCAGCAAGAATCACTGAAGCAGACCCCAAGTCTGGCTGCATCAAGATCAACCCACACGGAATGAGCACGATGTACAGCGTCATCACAAAGTGATGCCAGTCAATTTTGTCGGGAACAGATTCACTTAAATAACTCGACACCAAAATTAATAGAACTGGTTTTGCCAACTCTGCCGGCTGCACCGAAAACGGACCGAAGTCGAAAGCCAAACGTGCTCCGCCGGTTACCGCTCCAGCGCCGAGCACCATGATGAGCAATAACAACACTCCGCCGTACAGAAACCCGCTTTGCGCACGAAGCCAATCGTGGCCGAGCGACATCACCACCGCCATCACGGCTGCAGCAATAATCACAAAGAACACCTGGCGCTGCACGTATACGAATACATCCATATTCTGGTCAAGCAATCGCTGGCGTGTTGCACTGAACACCGTAAACAGACCAATGATCACCTGCGCGATTACCGCACTCAGCAGAATCCAATCAATATTTCGAATTGGATCGGCGTAACTTCCTCGCAAGCCAAGTGAATTCGAAGACGGTTTGCGCGGAAGAACGCGATTAACTACAGAGAAGTCCATTAATCACGACTCTCTGATCGACCACTTACCAAGCATGATGGATTGCGCAAATATGTTGGCTGCGCAGCAAGACTGCTGTTGGTATTCAACGGATCCGCAGCGTTAATCGGATCGAACCGATACTTACCCGCGAGCGCCACGTACATGCACTTCACCACTGGCGCGGCTGCTTGTGATCCGTAACCAGACTTTTCCAAATACGCGAATGCTGAATACTTGTATTCGCTACGTGGGCTCAAGCTAAATGCACCAAATGCTGACGAGTCATTCCACGGCAAGTTGCCAAGACCTTGCGCCGTTCCCGTCTTGCCTGCAATCGGCAACTCCGCATATGGATATCCCCGGAACAACAACTCTCCGGTGGTCTTGTGATACGAACCAAAATTTACGCCAGGACCACGGATTACACGTTGCAATCCACGAACGATTGGGTCGCGGCGATCCCCCGTCATGTCCAGAGTGTTCGTCGGCGCTTCATCATCAAAACGTTCCACCACCTGCGAAGAACCGGGAATATTCATGAAACTGATATCAGCTACTCCAGGTTTAATGTCTGGAGTCCCTGGCGCCAATACTGCCTTCACTACGTGCGGCTGCATCACATTGCCTCCATTGCCAAGCACGCCGTAAGCACTGGCTACTTGAATTGGCGTTGCAGAGAGCAATCCCTGTCCAATGGAAAACAAAATTTGGTCACCCACGTAATACGCCTTTCCTGACTCTTTTGAAATTGCACCGATGTCAGCCATGCGCTTCTTCAAAGCTTTATTTGGAATTGTTCCTGCGTATTCATAGGGCAAGTCAATATTCGTTGGTGAGCC
>Ga0209086_10000668_pt1 | contig 29085 bp, 32 predicted proteins | sample M_130207_XF_Meta_FD_187312 | JGI IMG/M metagenome (GOLD analysis project Ga0209086, IMG submission 187312) | Freshwater microbial communities from Lake Montjoie, Canada to study carbon cycling - M_130207_XF_MetaG (SPAdes) (version 2) | ecosystem: Environmental > Aquatic > Freshwater > Lake... | reverse complement strand
ATATTACTTATATGTATGTAAAATATTATTACATAGCTAGAATACAAGATGCGGGCGCGTATACAAATCAAGCTGAGCTTCCTTATAGATTTTTTCCATGCATGGTTTCAGGACTTGCTTACTATTTATCACAAAAAATAGCACCTGATAGAGTTGCATTATTAAAACCATTGTATGAAGAAGAATTATTAAGAGCATTAGAAGAAGATTCTCAAAGAACTTCCGTATATATTTCTCCATACACATACTTTGGGAGAAGTGTATAATGCCATTTTCAACAGGTAAAAGAGCTTTAGCTATATCAGACAGATCTGGACAACAATTTCCATATAGAGAAATGAGAACAGAGTGGAATGGTTCATTTGTTCATTTTACAGAATATGAAGCAAAGCATCCTCAACTAGATCCAAGGCACCATAAAGCAGATGCTCAAGGATTAAGAAATGCTAGAGCAGACGTGAGACGTGGTACTAGCGTAGAGGTACAATTAGATTTATTTTATTGGGGTGGTCAATTTTTAACTAATCCTCCAAACGGTTCAGGAAGCATGCAACCAGGAATTAGTGGAGATATAATTAATACTAGAAGATCTGCTGCAACAACAGTTGGAGATGTAACTATAATAATATCATGACATACGCAGAATTATTATCAAATATAAGATCTTATACAGAAGTAGATTCAACAGTTTTAACTAACACTCTTTGTGATACTTTTATTAAAAGTTCTGAATATAGAATTTTTAGAGAAACAGACGCAGATTATTCTAGAGAATATGCAACGTCTAGTTTTATGGCTAACAATAGATTTTTAATATTACCTAATAATAATGAAGATGAAGGAGCTGTTTCTATTAGAAGAGCTTTAATAGCTAGATCCGTTGTTGTAACTAATTCATCAAACATTCAAGTATCATTAGAACCAAGAGATGACACTTTTATTACAGAATATAATGCAAATAATAGTACAGGGTTTCCTAAATATTATTCCTCATTTAGAGAGGATGCTATTCAAGTAGCACCAACACCAGATCAAAATTATCCGGTTACTTTGGACTATGTTTATACCCCTGATAATCTAAGTTCCACTAATACGACTACTTATATTAGTGAAAATGCACCACAATTATTATTATATGCTTGTTTAGTAGAAGCTTTTGCATATTTAAAAGGACCTATGGATATGTACAAACTATATGAAGATAAGTATAATACAGCATTACAAGGATTTGCGTTAGAACAAACAGGTAGAAGACGCAGAGACGAGTATTTCGATGGTTCACTAAGAATTAAAATTAATTCACCATCACCATAAAATATAAGGAGTAAAATATATGGGAATAGTACAAGCAGTATGTAATTCTTTTAAACAAGAAATTTTAGAAGGTATACAACAACTACAAAGTGGCGGAAACGTTTTTAAATTAGCACTTTATACATCAGCAGCAAACTTATCAGCTTCAACAACTGTTTATACTTCTACTAATGAAGTAGCAAACCCAACTGGTACGTACACATCTGGAGGTGGTATTTTAACAGGACAACAAACTTCACTTGATACAGGTATAGCAATCGTTGATTTTGCAGATTTATCATTTACAGGAGTAACATTAACAGCAGCTGGAGCTTTAATTTATAATACATCGGCAGCAAACAAAGCAGTTTGCGTTTTAAATTTCGGTGGAGATAAATCAGCAACAGCGGGAACATTTACAATTATATTCCCGGCATTTACTTCAGCAAGTGCAATATTAAGAATTAGTTAGAAAGAAGTTTTATGACATTTGTTATTAATGACAGAGTCAAAGAAACTACTACTACAGCAGGAACAGGCGCTATCACTTTAGATGGCGCTGTTACTGGTTTTCAAAGTTTTGACAGTGGTATAGGATCGGGTAACTCAACTTATTATAGCATTGCTTCACAGAATCAATGGGAAGTTGGTATTGGTTCATTATCAAATGCAACTACTCTTACTAGAGATTCAATTATTTCTAGTTCTAATGGAAGTACTTTAGTAACATTTTCAGCAGGGGAAAAAGACGTTTTTTGTACATTACCAGCAACAAGGACACCTTCTCCAGTTATGACTCCTCAACAGTTTGTTAATACACATAATTCAACGATTAGTGATGATCAGACTCTAGATTCAGGGGTATTGGCAGGACCTGTAAATATTACAGGAACTTTAACGGCAACAGGTAATTTAGTTATAGTATAGGGGCAGTATTGAAACAGGTGCTTATTAAATATATAATTATAAAATAAACAAATTTACAGTAATATAATGACTGGTATTTTAAGAGTAGATACATTACAGAATTCAAATACATCAAATATTATTTCACAAACAAACGCTACAACAATAACTATTGGTACCACTGGTCAAACAATTGACATCGCTGCAGGAGCATCATTTAGCGTTGAAGATATAACTATAAATTTAAACTCATCTCAAGTTACTAACACATTACAAACAGGAAATGGCGGAACAGGTTTAAATAGTTTAGGAACTTCTGGACAAGTACTAGCTGTAAATTCTGGTGGAAGTGCTTTAGAATATATTGCTATACCTACTCAAACAGTAAATTTAACTACAAACGTTACTGGAACATTACAAACAGGAAATGGTGGAACAGGTTTAAGTTCTTTAGGAACTTCTGGACAAGTATTAGCTGTAAACTCTGGAGCAACAGCTTTAGAATATATTGCTATACCTACTCAAACAGTAAATTTAACTACAAACGTTACTGGAACATTACAAACAGGAAACGGCGGAACAGGATTAAGTTCTTTAGGAACTTCTGGACAAGTTTTAACAGTAAACTCAGGTGGAACAGCTTTAGAATATACAACACCTTCTTCTGGTGATCCTATTACAGCATTACAACCTTATTCTGATAATGATTTATTTTACGCAAACTCATCAACTACAGTAACAAAACTATCAGTTGGAAGTGTTGGACAAACTTTATCAGTAGATGGAAGTTTAATAGGAGCTTGGACCGCAGGTGGAAATTTAAATACGGCAAGAAATCAATTAGCTGGAACTGGAACACAATTAGCATCTTTAGCATTTGGTGGAAATGCATCACCATCAGCAACAGAAGAATATGATGGATCTTCTTGGTCAGTAGGTGGAAATTTAGGCACAGCTAGATATAGATTAGGTGGTGCTGGAACTCAATCAGCAGCTTTAGCTTTTGGTGGAATAATACCTGGAGTTGCTGTCACTAATGCAACAGAAGAATATGATGGTTCAACTTGGACTGCAGGTGGAAATTTAAATACGGCAAGAGACTATCTAGCGGGAGCTGGAACACAATCAGCAGGTTTAGCTATTGGTGGAAGAGCATCACCATCAGCAACAGAAGAATATGATGGTTCAACTTGGACTGCAGGTGGAAATTTAGGTACAGCTAGATATTTATTAGCAGGATCTGGAATACAATCAGCAGCTTTAGCTTTTGGTGGAACTAGTTTCACATCAGCAACAGAAGAATATGATGGTTCAACTTGGACTGCAGGTGGAAATTTAAATACAGCTAGACAAAGTTTAGCTGGAGCTGGAATTCAAAATTCAAGTTTAGCTTTTGGTGGAACTGCAGGGGGTGGAATACCATTAGACGCAACAGAAGAATATGATGGAACATCTTGGACTAACGTTACTCCTTTAAATCCTGCTAGACAATTATTGGCAGGAGCTGGAACACAATCAGCAGCTTTAGCTTTTGGTGGAACTGCTAGTGGATTAACAACCGCAACAGAAGAATATAATGGACCTTATACTTCTATAAATTGGGTTACTCCTTCAACACCAACAATAAATTTATCTACAAACGTTACAGGAGTATTACAAACAGGAAACGGCGGAACAGGATTAAGTTCTTTAGGAACTTCTGGACAAGTATTAACAGTAAACTCAAGCGGAACAGCTTTAGAATATGCTGCTGTCCCTATACCAACAATAGATTTATCTACAAACGTTACTGGAACATTACAAACAGCAAACGGTGGAACAGGTTTAAGTTCTTTAGGAACTTCTGGACAAGTTTTAACAGTAAACTCAGCTGGAACAGATTTAGAATATACTACTCCAGCAAGCGGTTTACCAAATACAATTAATGTTAACGATCTTTTAGTAGGAAATACAAGTAATGGTGTTTCTACATTATCAGTTGGAACATCAGGACAAGTTTTATCAATTAATACAACAGTAACATCTGCAGCATGGTCCGTAGGTGGAAATTTAGGTACAGCACGCTATGGTATGGCTGGAGCTGGAACTCAATCAGCAGCTTTAGGTGTTGCTGGATATACTGGTAGTGTATATACAAATGAAACAGAAGAATATGATGGTTCAACTTGGACTGCAGGTGGAAACTTAGGCACATCCCCTAAATATTTAGCTGGTTGCGGAACACAAACTGCGGGTTTAGCTTTTGGTGGGTATGATGGAGCAACAATATTAAATACAACACAATCTTATGATGGTTCAACTTGGACTGCAGGTGGAAATTTAGGTACTGCGGGATATGGTATGGCTGGAGCTGGAACTCAATCTGCAGCTTTAAAATTTGGTGGAGGACCAGGAGGAGGAGGATCAGATAGAACAGAAGCATATGATGGTTCAACTTGGACTACAGGTGGAACTTTAAATGTACCAAGAAATTATTTAGCTGGTTGTGGAACACAAACAGCAGGTTTAGCTTTTGGTGGGTCAGGTTCTGCAACTACAACAGAAGCATATGATGGTTCAACTTGGACTGTAGTTGGATTTTTAAATACAGGTAGAGCTAATTTAGCAGGAGCTGGAATTCAATCAGCAGCTTTAGCTTTTGGTGGTTTTGTTGGTAGTTATTCAAATGTAACAGAAGCGTTTGATGGATCAACTTGGACTGCAAGTGCAAATTTAAATACAGCAAGATATAATTTAAGTGGAGCTGGAATACAATCAGCAGCTTTAGCTTTTGGTGGAGCCAATGGGCCTTCATTAGCATCAACAGAAGAATATATTGGTGGAGGTGCTTCAACATCTTTAGCTTGGGATACTCCAACAACACCAACAATAAATTTAACAACAAACGTTACTGGAGTATTAGAAACAGCAAACGGCGGAACAGGATTAAGTTCTTTAGGAACTTCTGGACAAGTTTTAACAGTAAACTCTGGTGGAACAGCTTTAGAATATTCTACACTAACAACAAATTTAACTACAAACGTTACTGGAGTATTAGAAACAGCAAACGGCGGAACAGGTTTAAGTTCTTTAGGAAGTTCTGGACAAGTATTAACAGTAAACTCAGGTGGAACAGCTTTAGAATATACAACACCTACAGTAGACCCTATTACTCCATTAGCACCTTATTCAACTGGTGATTTATTCTATGCTACTAATTCTACAACTTTAACTAAATTAGCAATTGGAACATCAGGACAAGTTTTAACAGTAAGTTCAGTAGCAGGGCCCGGAACATGGTCTGCAGGTGGAAATTTAAATACAGGTAGACAGGGTTTAGGTGGTTGTGGAACACAATCAGCAGGTTTAGGGTTTGGTGGATATACTGGTAGTTATTCAGATGCAACAGAAGAATATGATGGTTCAACTTGGACTGCAGGTGGAAATTTAGGTACAGCTAGATATGTTTTAGCAGGAGCTGGAACTCAATCAGCAGCTTTAGCTTTTGGTGGAACTACTGGTAGTTATTCAGATGCAACAGAAGAATATGATGGTTCAACTTGGACTGCAGGTGGAAATTTAGGCACAGCTAGACAAGCATTAGCAGGTTGTGGAACTCAATCAGCAGGTTTAGCTTTTGGTGGACAAACTGTAGGAGGAAGTCCTTCAAATTTAACAGAAGAATATGATGGATCAACTTGGTCTGCAGGTGGAAATTTAATTAATGCAAGACCAAATTTAGCAGGAATTGGAACTCAATCAGCAGCTTTAGCTATTGGTGGCTCATTCTACCCAGCTTTAACAGAAGCATATGATGGTTCAACTTGGACTGCAGGTGGAAATTTAAATACAGCTAGATATCTATTAGCAGGTTGTGGAACTCAAAATGCAGGTTTAGCTTTTGGTGGACAAACTGGAGGAGGTCCTTCAAATTCAACAGAAGCATATGATGGTTCAACTTGGACTAATGACGGAAATTTAACTAATGCAAAAGATCGATTAGCAGGAGCTGGAATACAATCAGCAGCTTTAGCTTTTGGTGGAAATGATGGATCAGGTTATGCAAACCCAGCAGAAGAATATATCCAAGGTACAGTACTAATTCCATCCTGGATTTAGTTGATATATTTATAAAATAGCTTATATATAAGCTATGTCTAAAAAAATCTTTTTCCTTGTAGGAATGCCACGTTCAGGCAATACTATATTTGCATCTTTAATGAATCAAAATCCAAACATTGCAGTTACTGCAAACAGTATGACATTAGAAATAATGAAAGTTATTTTTTTAATTAAAGAAGATTTAGGATTTAAAAATTATCCAGATCACAAATCATTAGATAATGTTTTAGATAATGTTTATAGTTCTTATTATAAAAATTGGAAACAAAAGTATATTATTGATAGAGGTCCAGTTTCAACTTATGGAAACATGATGTTAATGAAAAAGCATTTAGGACAACCTTTAAAATGTGTTGTTTTATTAAGAAACTTTTTAGATGTTATAGCTTCTTTTGTAAAACTATATGTAAAAGAAAATTATTTACCTCATTTAACTATGGAACAAAAAATATCTTTATTAGTAGACGCTAAAGGAGGTTTAGCTAAAGAAGCAATGGCTGTTCAAGAGCTATTAAAAGAAGAAAATAAACATATGGCTTGTTTTGTAAAATATGATGATCTTATAAATGACCCAAAAACCGAAATAACTAAGGTTTATGATTTTTTAAAAATACCCTATTTTAGTAAACACGACTTTAATAACCTTTCACAATTTGAATTAAACGGCATTAAATATAACGATTCTATGTATGTTAATAACTTACATACCCTAAGAACAGACGGTATAAAAAAAGAAGATAATCCATATTATCACTTGATTCCACAGCGCTTTATTGATAAGTATAAACACATAGTATTTTAATATGTCAGATCAAATAGAAAAAAGAAGTATAAAACCTTTATTACAAGAGTCTGGAGAATATCTAAATCAAATATTAGATATAGAAGATTTTAAAAAATTTAAAGATTTAACAACAGAATTAAAAGACACTTGGTCTAAAAAACAAATATTTAGAACAGAAACTGAGATGAGAGTATCTGTTTTAAATGATGGAAAGTTTCCAACTAAAGCTGCCAAGTACTGGCAGTGTGTAAGAGAACAGAATGTATTTTTTGAAAACTTAATGACACTATCTTTTGATTATCGTAAAAATGATGTTGAGATTAAAAAGATAGAAAGAAAATTATTAACAGAAACTGATGATCTAGAAAAAGAATTATTAGAAATAGAATTAGAACAAAAAGTATATGGCAAAGCTAATATGGAATTAGTTGCTAAAGATCGTATTAGAGAAATAGAACAATGGTCTACTTTAAAGAAAGAATTAGATGATCAAACTTTTGATACAAAAAATGTTAATACACATCAAACAGAATCATTAAAATTAGCATTAGAAAATAGAGCAAAAACATTAGGTACATCTTCTTCACAAGCTGAAGTTATAAATGTACTTGGCCCATTACAAACTATTAATAGACTTTCAAAAGAAGGTGTTTTATTACCTCCTGCGGAAGCTATGAAAAAGTTAAAATGAAAATCTTAGTATTTGGATTACCAGGATCTGGTAAAACAACTTTCGCAAAGAAATTAATTGAAGGTAAAAAAATACCTCATTTTAATGCTGATGATATTAGAAAACTATTTGAAGACTGGGACTTCACAGAAGATGGTCGTAAAAGACAGGCTAATCGTATGATGACAATGTGTGATCTTGCAGTTAATCATGTAGTTGTAGATTTTGTTTGTCCATTTGAATCTTATAGATCTTTCTATGATATGAAAATTTGGATGAATACAATTGATAAAGGAAGATTTGAGGATACTAATAAAGTATTTGAAAAACCTAAAAAAGTAGATTTTGAAATAAAAGATTTTAATTACGATAATATTATAAAGGAGATACATGATAGATTACTCTAAACCAACTGCACAGATGTTAGGTAGATGGCAACCATTTCATGATGGTCACTTAGCTTTATTTAAAGAGATTCTAAAAAAGACAGGACAAGTTTGTATAATGGTAAGAACCATGCCTCAAACAGACAATAATCCATTTGTATTTGAAGATATAAAAAAAAGAATTGAAGAAAAGCTTAAAGACTACGTTGGTCAATTTGACGTTGTAAAAGTTCCAAACATTACAAATATTTGTTACGGTAGAGATGTTGGATATAAAATAGAAGAGATTGTTCTTCCAAAAGAAATACAAGAAATATCTGCTACTAAAATTAGACAACAAATGAAGGAAAATAAATGAATTTAGATTTACTTTTTGCAACACCTGTTTACGTAGTAGATATTGGTAATGAAAAATTAAATGAACATTTAGAAAAAAATGTAATAAGATGGTCTGAAAAAGACAAAGGTATAACAAAGACTAATTCTAAAGGTTGGCATTCCCCTACAGATATGCATCAAAAAGAAGAGTACAAAGAATTAGTTAATATATTATTTCAAGCACAACTTAATATTTATAATAGTGAAGGTTTAGATTCAGAACCTTTTTTAGGTAATATGTGGGCAAATATTAATCCACCAGGAGGAGCTAATAAACCTCATATACATCCTAATTCATTATGGTCTGGTGTATATTATATTAAAGCTCCTGAAAAATGTGGTAACTTATTTTTAGAAGATCCAAAGTCTGTTTCATTAATGGTAATGCCAAGAAGAAAACAAAACGTTCAATTACCGCTTCATACACATAGAATTTTAAACTATAAACCACTTGCAGGAAGACTTATAATGTTCCCCTCTTGGTTAAATCATTGGGTAGATCCTAATGAAAGTAATGATATAAGGATATCAGTTTCCTTTAATTTCTTACAAAAAAGCTTCGTTAATTAAATAAGTCAATCTTTTTGTACCTTTGAGAATATGGTATAATCCGATTTGAACTGACTTTCATCTTTTAGGATTAGTATATGTTTTTTGGAGCAACAGCATTTGCAGAAGCACCTTTCTCAGCTGAAGGTCTAATTAATGCACAAGTACAAGTTACAGGCGTAGAGGCTACTACTGCAGTTTCTAGTGTATCTATTGCAGCAGGAGGTAACATTTTTGTTGCTGCAGGAGCTGAAGTAGAACTTATTTCTACTGTAAATACAATTTCTGTAACAGCTGATGCTAACACATTATTAAATACAAATTTAATTCAATCTACAGTTAACACTGTATCTATAGATCTTAATACAGAGGTATTTTTAAGTACCAACTTATTAGTAACAGCTTTAGGAAATGAAAGCATTGATGTAAATACTCTTGTATTTGTAAGTACTAACTTATTAGTAACAGCTTTAGGCAATGAACAAGTTCAAGCTGATGCTAATGTAAATTTATCAACTAACTTATTGCAAACTGCAATAGGACAAGCTCAATCTACTGTTGGAATAGACGTAGATGTTATTGGAAATATTTTAAATACAACTACAGGAACAGTAAATTTTGTAATTAATAGTAATGTTTTAGTTACTGGAGTAAATATGACAGCATCTACAAGAAGACCTTATATTTATGCTTGGCAGGTGGTTAATACTAATACAACTGGTACTTGGACAGTGGTTGATATAGCAGCCTAAAACTTATATAATAGCTTAATTATGCCATCATCATATTCAGCAGACCTTAAACTAGAGTTAATGGTAACTGGCGAAAACGCCAATACCTGGGGAGATAAAACTAATTCTAACTGGAATTTAATACAACAAGCAGTTGCAGGTTATCAAAATATTATACTAACATCTACGAACACTACATTAGTAATGACTAATGCAACCATTTCTAATGCTAGAAATGCAGTTTTAAAATTATCAGGAAATATTACTGCAAATAGCACAGTATATGTTGCAACAGGAATTGAAAAAACTTATCTTTTAGAAAATAATACATCAGGAAATTTTACTGTTGCTTTAGCCCAAACAGGCGGAGCTTCTGTTGTTTTTGACGGAACAGATAAATCATCAAAAATAGTTTATTTAAATGGTACAGACGCTGTAGAGTTAGGAATAGCTAATTTACAAGGAACTCAAACTTTAGTAAATAAAACATTAACTACACCTACAATAAACAGTGGTACAGCAAATACAATAGTATTAACTTCACCTCGTATTAACACTATTACTGATACTAATGCTAATGCAGAAATTATATTTACTGCAACAGGATCTGCAGTTAATCAATTAACAATTGCAAATGCTGCATCTGGAAGTAATCCAAATATAGCTGCATCTGGAACTGATACAAATTTAGGTATTAATTTAACACCTAAAGGTTTAGGCCAAGTTACATTTAATGGTACAGGTAAAATACAACAGGTTTTAGAAAAAGTAACAGTAACTAACGCTGTAGCTACAGGAACAATAAATTATGATCTTTTAGATCAAGCAGTTTTATATTATACAGGAAATGCTTCTGGACAGTTTACAGTTAATTTTAGAGGAAATAATTCTAATACATTAAATGCAGTATTAGCAGTGGGTGAATCTACAACAGCTGCGTTTTTAAATACAAATTCAACTACAGCTTACTATACAACTTTTGTAACAATTGATGGAACTTCAACTAATGTTGTAACAAAATGGCAAGGAGGTTCAGTACCTTCTTCTGGTAACGCACTATCAATTGATTCTTATGCTTTTACAATTATTAAAACAGCAGCATCAACTTACACAGTATTAGCAGCTCAATCACAATTTAAGTAATTCATCATGCCTGTAATTACTACTTTTGGAGGAATGTCCGCAAGAGGTTTTGGTTTACTTTCTGGTGGCGCTCTTTTACCAGCAACTTCTTTTATAACTCTTACTGGAGGATCAACAACAAATACAGTTCCAGTAGGTTATAACGCTATTCATATTCAAGCAGCTGTCGGAGGTGGAGGAGGATCTATTACAGGTTGTGATTACGATAAAGCTGGAGGAGAATCATCAGGATCTGGAGGAGGATCGGGTGCCTATATATCAGATAAAATATTTTCAGTTGCTTCTGGTGAAACATTAACATTAGTTGCAGGAACAGGTGGACCTTCTAATAACAATCTTGCTTCTAAATTTAATACTGTATCAACTCCACCAGGAGGTGATACAACTTTATCAGGATCAACAACAGGAAGTATATTTACACTAGGAGGGGGTGGTGGTTCACAAGGAATAAATGGAGGAGTTAAAGGACCTTTAAGAACTAACATTGGAGGAACTGCTGGTACTCCAACTATACCTGGAACAGCAATTACGTCTGGATCTTTTAATCAATCTGGAATTGTTGTAAGCGTTACAACAAATACATCAGGACCTGTTGGATCTTTTAATCAATCTGGAAGCGGAGCGGTTGGAAATGTTAATGGTAATTGCGGAGGAGACAACTGTCAAATAGCTGGATCAAACGGAGCTCCTTCTTATGCAGGAGTTATTGCAGGAGGAACAGGTTCACCGCAAGGATCAACAGCACAAGCACAAGCAGGAACTAGAGGCTCTGGAGGGGGTGGAGGTGGAGCGCAGGTGTCGGGAGGATCTTCTCTTGGTAATAACGGTGGAAACGGTGAAATTATCTACAGATTCTTACAAGTTAAACAATAATTTGACTTTATTTAAATAAAGTATATCAATTAATAATGGGCGATGTATCAAAGTGGTTTGGTAAAGCTATTTATATTACAGCATTAGACAATTTTGAAGATATAAACAAGGACATTGTTCCGTTAATCAATGCCGAAGTAACACCTACCAATAGCCAGTACTCACGGACCACGGACATTAAACCAAATGAACTTAAATCTATAGATGATAGTGTTCATAATGATAAAAGATTTAAAAAGTTATTTGATGCTATTCAACCAAAAATAATAGAAGCATTAGAAGCACAACATCTAAATTTAGATTTACTTGAAGTTTATATAACTAAAGCTTGGGCAACTTATACTATTAAAGAACAGTATATTCATTCACATAGACATATGGCTTCTCATTATAGTTTTGTTTATTATCCATATGCTGAAGGACAAGGTGATTTAGTATTCCAAGATGATGATATATCTAAAACAGGTTTAAATATTCCAGTAAGAAAAGAATACTTTAAACAATTTACAGAAGTAAACTATTCAAGCGCTATATATCCAGCTAAAACAGGAAACTTAATTGTATTTCCAAGTATGATATTTCATGAAACCCAATTAAACACTACAGATAAGCCTAGAATATCAATTTCAGGCGATATTATGCTTACAATGAAACCTAATATTAAATCAGAGCATAATATACCAAGTCCTATAACGTGGAAAAAACTATACGCTTAATTTACTAATTGCTTAGTTTAGTATAAAATACCTGTTATGGCTTTAAAAAAAATACCCATACAACCTGGTTTTAATAAACAGGCCACAGCCTCCCAAGCAGAAGGACAATGGATTGATGGGGATAATGTAAGATTTAGGTATGGTTCTCCTGAAAAAATTGGAGGATGGACACAAATTACAGATTCTAAATTAGTAGGTGCACCAAGAGCAATATGGTCATGGACGGATTTAACAGGAAGAAGATATTCTTCTTTTGCAACAAATAAGTGTTTATATGTTTATGATGGTAATGTTATTTATGATATAAGTCCTTTAGACTTTAATAATGAATTAATAGGTGTAACATTTACATCAACAACAGGTTCTTCTACAGTAACTTGTAATATACCTTCACACAATTTAGCTATTGGACAATTAATAACATTTAATACAGTAATATTACCGGGGGGTGGAGTAACCGGATATACAGTTGCTGATTTTGAAACAAATACTTTTGAAGTAATATCCACACCTACTGTAAATACATTTACTATTACAATGGCAACCGTTGAAACTGGAACAGGAATGGCGGCCCAAGGTTCCGCTCATGAACTTCCTTATTATGTTGTAGGTCCGCTCGTTGCAACTTTAGGATATGGATGGGGATCTGGATTGTGGGGAGAATTAACTTGGGGAACAGAAAGAACAACTGCAAGTGCTATTATTGCTTCGGCCAACTGGTCTTTAGATAATTATGGAGAAAATTTAATAGCTACCATTAGAAATGGACAAACTTTTATTTGGTATCCAAACGGAGGAGCTGGATTAATTACTAGAGCTATAGTTCTTCCTAATAACCCAACTGCTTCTGTATTATCAATTGTATCTGATAGAGATAGACATTTATTACAACTTGGAACTGAAACAGTAATTGGAAACTCAGCTACTCAAGATTCAATGTTTATAAGATTTTCAGATCAAGAAGATATTGAAATATATGAACCTACTTCTACAAATACAGCAGGTACATTTAGATTAGATGATGGAACTACAATTGTTGGAGCCATTAGAGCAAAAGATTATATTTTAGTTTTAACAGATACTGCGGCTTATACTATACAATTTGTAGGAACACCTTATACATTCAGTATTAGGAAAGTAGGTTCTAATTGCGGACTTATTGGGCAGCATGCTCTATGTTTTACAAATGGTGCTGTGTGGTGGATGGGAAATACAGGAAGCTTTTTTAAATTTGATGGTACGGTAAGTATTGTTCCATCTTTAGTACAAGACTTTGTTTTTACAACTATAGGAGCAGATAATCTTGGTATTAATTTTACTCAAGGTTCTATAGTTTATGCTGGATTAAATTCTTTATATAGTGAAATAACTTGGTTTTATCCAACAGCGGATTCATCAGATATAAATAGATCTGTAACTTACAATTATAGTGAAAATATTTGGACAACAGGAACATTAGCTAGAACAGTTTGGGAAGATACTGGTGTATTTAAAAATCCACAGGCAACTAAATATTTAGCATCTTTAGTACCTACAGTTCCTATAATTAATGGAGTAACTCCAGGAGGTTCTTACCTTTTTAGACAAGAGGTAGGAAAAGACGAAATATTTAATTTAACTTCTGTTAATACAACTACAGTTGCAATTCCATCTTACATTAGATCTGGAGATTTTGATTTAGATGTAGACGGAGATGGACAATACTTCCTTGCTGTAAGAAGGTTTGTACCAGATTTTAAAAATTTAGTAGGTACAGTAGATGTGACTATATATTTAAAATACTATCCGGATGAAATAGATCTTGCTTCTGGAGAAACTTTTATAGGACCTTTTACTATAACTTCCACTACTAATAAAGTAGATACAAGAGCCAGAGCACGATTAGCTAGTATTGAAATAGAAAGTGATGCAATAAATGATAACTGGAGATATGGTATATTTAGAGTAGATGTACAACCAGATGGATTAAGCGGAGGTTCAGTATAATTATGGCAAAGATTAATTTATACATACCAGAACCCAGAGAGCCTTATACTGTTGATAACTTTAGACAGATTAATCAAGTGTTAGAAACTTTACAAAATCAATTAAATACTTCTTTTCAAGAAGAAATTAAACAAGAAATAGACAGAAATATTTGGTTTAGTATGAGATCAGGGAATGGTTGTTAATGAGTTGTTCTAATGTAAATTCAGGTTCAAGCAATCCAACTTATGTTTCATTTGCAGGTACTAATATAGATGCATTTGGAAGATTAAGAGTATCTCAACCATATACATTATTTGATTCACAAAATAGATACGCAATAGATAATCAATTTGATACATCTACTGCATCTAGTGGATCTACTACTTATTTACCAAATGAATCATCTGTTAGAATGAATGTAACAACTGCATCTGGTTCTGAAGTTGTTAGACAAACATTTAGATCTTTTCCTTATCAACCAGGTAAGGGTTTATTAGTTCTTGCAACTTTTGTAATGAATGAAGCTAAAACAAATTTAAGACAACGTGTTGGTTACTTTGGAACTCAAAATGGAGTCTTCTTTCAATTAAATAATACTACTAAATCATTTATATTAAGAACTTATATCGGTGGTTCCGTTGATGATACAACAAGAAAAGTAGATCAATCTTCTTGGAATGGAGATAAACTAGATGGAACAGGTGCAAGTGGTTTAACTTTAGATTTAACAAAGCCTCAAATTTTATGGATGGATTTTGAATGGTTAGGTGTTGGTAATGTTAGATGTGGATTTATTATTAATGGCCAATATATTGTATGTCATACTTATCAAAATGCAAACTTTTATGGAACTTCTGTTTATATGACAACTGCAATATTACCTGTAAGATATGAAATAACAAATACTGCGGCAACGGGATCAGTTTCTTATTTAAAACAAATTTGTTCATCGGTAGTGTCTGAAGGTGGTTATGAACAAACATCTATTGAACATGTTGCAACGATGACAAGTGCAACAGCTGGAAATTATTTAACAACAACTTATAAACCTTTAGTTTCTATTAGACTTGCATCAACTGCATTAGGTGCTGTTGTTATTCCTTACAACGTAAACTTTTTACCAACAACTACTGACAACTATCAAATAGCCTTATTTAAAAATGGTACATTAACAAGTGCTTCTTATTCAGCTGTTGTATCAGATGCAAATGTAGAATTTGATATTACAGCATCAGCTATAACTGGTGGTACCTTAGTATATAGTGAATTTTTAACTTCTAAATCTGGAAGATCTGCTTTATCTGGAGCTAATGCTTCTTTTAATTTTGATTTACAATTAGGTGCTTCTCTTGCAGGAGCTAGTGATGTTTACTCACTTTGTGCTAGAACAGTTAGTGCTACAGGTGGTGGAATTGGACTTTTAACTTTTTATGATTTAACACAATAATACAATGGCAAATTATTATAGAAACGCATTTTACGCTCCAACAACTACTAACACTGTCACGGTGTTTAGTTGTCCAGCTAATTCAAGAGCAGTTATTCAAAACATTCAAATTGCAAATACAGCGGGTTCTACTGTAACTCAGGTATATATTAACCAAGCTTCTACTAGTACTAATTTTAGAATAGCTTATGCAAGTATCACGGGTCCTACAACTTGTAATTTGGCAGAAGGTCCTATTATTCTACAAGAAAGCGACACCATAGGTATTGCATCTTCTAACATTTCGTATATAACTGGAACTCTTTCAATACTAGAAATGAATAGAGACGATCAAAACGGATAATGGCTAGAAAAGTAAGTAATGGTTCGGGATCTTTTATTAAAAGAACTAATAAAAAAAGACCAGGTAGACATTCAAAAAGACCAAATAAACGAGGTAGTAAAAAAGAATATCGTGGACAAGGAAGACGATAATAGTATATATTAAAATTTATGGCATACAAAACAACAATTATAGACGGAGTAGAAGTTCCAATTATTCCTGCTAAAGCAGAAGAAATTATTAAAAACAAAGTTACAGGACAAACTTATTCAACTATAGCTGAGTTTCATGCTGATGTTGCAAATCCTAATACTCCTACAAAAGCAGAAGATTTACAACAAGATTTAAAAATAACAGTTGCATCTTTACAGGTATTTGGTAAGACTAAGTAATGCAACCATTCGGCGGAACTGAGATTCAGTTAGAGTACCTTAAGAAACATGTATCTAGTGATTTATTAAATAAAATAAACCTTACAACATCTATTCCAGAAAAGACTCCAGTTGTAGTAGATAAGACTAATGTACTTTGGATTCAAAATAGTTATGACCAAGCCAATCTTCATCCTTGGTTTAAAAATTCATTTAATCATGGAAAGTATGATTGGTATGTATTTAATTCACATTGGTGTTTTGAGAAGTATAGATATTTTTTTAAAATACCGACAGAAAGATGTTTAGTTATTAAGAATGGTTTTGATAGCGACCTTATATTAAAACAAGAATTTAAACCAAAAGATAAAATAAGATTAGTTTATACATCAACTCCTTGGCGCGGTTTAGATGTTTTATTAGATGCTATGGAATTAGTTAAATCTGATAAAGTAGAACTAGATGTTTATTCAAGCACTCAAATATATGGAGACCAATTTAAAGAAGCTAATGATAAAGGCTTTATAAATTTATATGAAAAAGCTAAGTCATTAAAAAATGTTAATTACAAAGGTTTTTTACACCACAATGAATTAGTAAAAATATTACATACTTATGATGCATTTGTTTATCCTAATCATTGGGAAGAAACTTCTTGTATAGCTGCTATTGAAGCTTTAGCTTGTGGACTATTAGGGGTTGTTACTAACAACGGAGCTTTATATGAAACTTGTGCAGATTTTCCAATATATATTCCATATTTAACTGATAAAAAACAACTAGCGGATCAGTTCGCTTATGCTATAGATGCTTTACCTGAGATCGTAAAAAGTGTAGAAGACGATAAGATTAAATTTCAAATGAAATATTATAATCAGTTTTATCATTGGAATGTAATTAAACAATATTGGGAGAGATTTTTAAATGGCATCTAATTCACCTGTTCGTATATTTGTAGGTACACCAGTACATAGTGATGTATCAATCCATTTCTTCAAAGCATGTCTTGAATTTCAAAAAGAATGTTTTGTAAGAAAAATACCTATTATGTTTCAAGTAATGAAAAGTAGTTTAGTTACACAAGGAAGACAATTATGTGTAGCTGCTTTTTTACAATCAGATTGTACACATTTATTATTTATAGATTCAGATATTTCATTTAGTTATAAATCTATAGAACGTTTAATAGCTTATGATAAAGACATTACATTAATTCCATATCCAATTAAATCAATGGATTCTGAAAAAATGAAAGCAAGATTAAAAGATGGTAGTGAATTAGACCCAAAACTTTTAGGAAACCAATATACCTTATCATTAAAAGATCCTAAAAAAATAGATGTAGATAATGGATTTATAGAATTAGACAGAGGCCCATCAGGATGTATGTTAATTAAAAGAGCAACGTTTGATAAACTAATAAAAGAGTATCCAGAATTTACAATAGACCAACATACATTAATTGATGGTAAATTAGTTAAACGACCTCATATGTACAACTTCTTTGATACTTATTGGGATCCTAAAGATAAGACATATACTGGTGAAGATTTTTATTTCTGTAAACTAGCTAAACATGCCGGTATTAAAATGTACGGACTAATAGATGAATATATCTCACACCATGGTGAATTTACCTATACAGGAAGGCTTTTAGACGAGTTTAAAATGGCTGAAAATGTAGCCGAAGTTAAAGGTGAAACTATTAACAGTAATATAGAAGTTAGTAGTACTGAGGTTGCTTTAAAGCAATAAATTCGTTAAAATAGTTAATTAGTTAACTATTTATTAATATGGATCCATTAACAATTGCCCTAGCGATTTATGGGGGTTACCAAGGATATAGAAGCGCTAAAAGAGCTCACGCAAATACTTTAGGTACGTTATTTGCTACAGCTGCAGGTGCTTACGGTGGATACAATTTAGGATCAGGAATTGGAAATTTAGCAAATGCTGGAGCAGAGACTGCTGCGAACACAGCGCTAACTGCTGGAACAAATGCTGGGGCATCTGCTGCAGCTAATAGTGCAGGTATTGCAGCACTAGATACTTTTGGTTCTTCTACAGCAGCAGACATTGCTTCTAATCAAGCTGCATCAGCAGCAGCTAATCAAGTTCCACTTGGTGGCATAATGAATTACAATCCAGAATTAGCATCCATGGGTAGAGATGCAGTTGCTGGACAGTTTCAACAAATACAACCTATAACAGGTGGTACATCATTAACAGATCCTTATGCTGGAACTACTTTTTCAATGGATAGAAATAAATATTCTCCTTACGCAGTAAATGCGGGAACTTCAGGAGGAGCAGGAGAAGGTGAACCTTCTTTCATGAAAAAAGCAGGAGACATAGCTTATAATACTTTCTTTGATGACAAAGGTGGAGTTAAAGTAGGTAACGCAGCTTTAGTTGGAGTACCTGCAGCATTATATGCTTCCGGGGCTTTTGAAAGAGAACCTTACCAAAGAAATATGTTTACATATAATGTAAACTATCCGGATTTATACAGAAATAGAAAATTTTATACACAAGATCCTGAATCAGGGGAAGTAAAAGAATTACCACAACAAGATTATATACCAGAAGAAAAAGCAAGAGAAGGTATAACACCTGATCAACAATTTGGTCCATATAGAAGAGAAGTACTAACTTTAAGACAAGGTGGACTTGCTTCATTAGCTCATTTTAAAGATGGAGGAGTAACTTATTTACCTTCTAAAGCTTATGCTGATGAGACTGATGAAGACAGCTATATGAGAGCTAATGGTTATGTAGAAGATTCTACTGGATCTGGTAATAAAGATGAAGATACAATGTTAGCACAATTAGCTGATGGAGAATTTGTAACAAGAACAGATGGTGTATTAGGAGCAGGTATCTTAGCGGGTGCTAATCCTAGTGATCCAAAACAAATGAGAAAAATGGGAGCAGATTTCTTTTATGAACAACAAAAACGTTTTAAAAGAATATTTGATTTATTAGATGCAAGCAGAAAAGCTACAGCACATTGATAGTAATATATCGTTATTTCCGATAAATACTAAAAATGGTAAGAGTTCATTAGACTTAGTAGTTTTTCAACCTTACGAAGTATCTAGTGTTTGGATTCTTGTTAAGGATTTGATACAAAAAGCCTGTGATAGATCAGGTGCTTTTGCAGATGCAGAAGATGTTAAACGTTGGTTAGAAAAAGGAACCATGCAATTATGGGTTGCTTTTGATAATCAAGACAAAAAAATTAAATGTGTTACGGTTACTGAATTAAGACAGTATCCTAAATACAAAGTTTGTGATTGTAGAATTACTACAGGAACAGATTATAAAAGTTGGGTAGATTTTATGGACAATGTAGTTAACTGGGCAAGAGCAATGGGATGTAAAAAAATGGAAATATTTACAAGACCAGGTTGGGAAAAAATTCTTAAACGTAAAGGATTTGTAAAAACACACGTACAACTAGAGAAACCATTATGATTGATTTAAAAGAACTTACGCTAAAACAAAAAGTAGAAATATTTAAAAAACTTTATACAGAAATTTCTGGTAAAGGTATTAAAGGTGATACTGAACTTGCTCATATTAATGAATTTGAATCTAGAATTCTTAAAATGTATGGTGGATCCGGAACTATTAATGAAGAAACAGGTTTAACACAATATTTTGGTGGTGGTGGCGGAGGTGGACAACCTACTCCTGATACAACTACTCAATTTGTTAGAGAAGCTCCCGGTATTGAAGAACGTAAAATTGAATTAATGGATTTAGCACGTAGCGCTGCACAAACTCCATTGTATGGAAATGTACCAGATATGAGAGTTTCTGGTCTTTCAAGTTTAGAACAACGTGGGGTTGGCCAAGCAGGAACTACTGGAGTAGGACAAGGAACTACATCAGCAGGTATTGGTTCTATATTACAAGCACAACAAGGTCCAAATATTTCTCAATTTTATAATCCATATCAATCATATGTATTAGATGAAATTAACAGACAGTCTCAAATGACTCAAAATCAATTAGCTGGTCAATCTGTAAGTGCTGGTGCATTTGGTGGAGGAAGACAAGGCATTCAAGCTGCAGAACAAGAAAGAGCAAGACTTGCACAAATTGGACAATCTCAATATCAAGGTTTTAATACTGCATTAAATGCAGCTACTCAACAACAACAAATTGGATTACAGGCTGGACAACAATTAGGGCAACTTGGAATGCAACAACAAGGAATGGCACAATCTGATATTAATCAATTGATGGCTGCTGGTGGATTACAAAGACAATTAGCTCAACAAACTTTAGATGCTGAAAGGCAATCTGCTTTGCAAAAATCTACAGAACCTTTACAAAGATTAGAATTTTTATCAAACGTATATGCTGCAGGTCCTAAATCAACTTCAGGAATTACAGCAGCAACAGCTCCTTCAACGAGTCCTTTAGCTCAATCTTTAGGTAGTGGTTTAGGAGCGTATGCTACGTATCAAGCATTACAACCTAAGGCTACTGCATAATGGACAAAGTATTAACAAGAAAATTATTTAAAGATACTTACCTTAAAACGCTAGGTAAACAAATTTCTAATTTTAATAAAGGAGGACTAGCTTCTTTAAAAATTAATCATTTTAAAATAGGAGGAAATGTTACTGTTGAAGATTCTTATTCTGAAAATGATTCAGGTTTAAATTCATTACCTTCCCCTACTATATCTAGAGATACTAGAGACGTAAATGAAGGGCCTTTAGTAGAAAAATCTTCACCATCTACTAAATCTTCTCCAAGTTATGTTTCAAAAGAAGATTATACAAAAGATACTTTAGCTTTAGGTGTTGGGTCAGGACAAACAACAGGAGCAACTGTTACAAGAGAGCCTAATGTAATTACACCTCCAGTAACAAAAACTAGTCCATCTATTATTCCAGCTCCAACTAATCCAGTAAAAACAGCTATTAAAGAATCACCTGAATTAGGAAGTGTATATTCAGAAGGAGAAAGAAAAGCTATGTTACTTGCTCCAATAGCTTCTGCTTTATTAACTGGAACAAGAATGCCAGGACAATCTCAATTAGGAGCGGTTGGTTCTAATATAGGAGCAGCTTTACCTAAAGTTGCAGAAACATCATTGCAAATTAAAAAAATAGAAAATGAAAGATTATCTGAATTAGCTAAATTACAAAAAGCAGTAAATGAAAACGCCTATGAATACTTTCATACATTAACTGATGCAGAATTAGCTAATAAAGGATTACCTAAAGGAACTTTTGCTCAAGAAAAAATTAAAGTATTAGGTGATGGTAAAGTTGTTAGAACTAATGATATATCTATTAAAGAAAAACCTACAGCGGAAGAGATACAAAAACAAGCAGATAGAGACCAAGCTTTAGATCAATTAAAAGGTATTAGTGTAACGTTTAACAAATTAGGAAAACCTACAGGACCAATAGTTGGAACTTTTCAAAGTTATTGGAAGCAAACAGGATTGGGAGCAAAAGAATTTGCTGGATTTGAAACTGATGTAGAACTTTACAATAAAAACTTTATTAAAGCTACTAGGGGCGCACAAGTAGGACCAAAAGAAGTTGAAGAATTAGGACCTGTTCTTTTATCGGTAAAAGACAGTCCAGATGTTTTGGCTGCTAAAATAAAAGTCCATGATAAATATTTAGGTAGTTTAAATGAAAGAGTTAATAGCTATAAAGGTAATCTAAAAGAAAATAAATATTTACCAAATGAAGAATTTTCAAAAGACATTAATCAATTAAAAACAAATATATATGGAGCTGGATCGGCTGAAAAACTTCCTAGCGGAGTTATAAAAATAAGAGCTAACAATTTAGGGTAAATCATGGGTACAATAAATATTGGCGAATATACCTTTGATATATCGGGTGATAAACCAACAGAAGCAGAATCACAAATAATAAAAGAATATATTGGTAGAGAACAGCAATCTAAACAAGCACAAATGGAAAGGGCTACTCCAAGTCAAATCTTGGATATGGGAGATCAATATTCTAAATATGAAGAAGTTCCAACTAAAATAAGATTTGCAGTAAGTGCTGCACCTAATTTAGAATCTAAATTTGCAACATTAAAAAAATTTTATAGAGATGTTAAACAAGATGAATTTAATCCAGATAATTTTGTTGTAACAGATAATAGCGGTAAAAAATTTGTTTTAAATAAAACATCAACTACTAATTTAGGAGATGTAGTAGATTTATCTAGACCTATTGCTCAAATAGGTGGATCTATTGCCGGAGCTACTGCAGCTGGAGGAGCTAGCCTTGGAGTTGGTACATTAGTTGGCGCTGGATTAGGGCAAGCAGCTGGAACGGAAATAATTGAAAAATTAGGTAAATTAGCAGGAACAGAAATTGATAGAACTCCTGGAGAATATTTAACAGAAAGATTAGGTGATGTAGCAATTGGATCTATATCTCAAGCAATGGGGCCGCTTATTATAAAAGGTGCCCAACGATTAATAAGGGGACCGGCTCAATTAATAGAAAAAGAAACAGCTGAAGGTGGTGTTAAAACAATAACAAGTATGGAGCAAAGATTAGAAAATTATGCTAGCGCTGGAGTTTCTCCAAAATTAACACAAGTAACAGAAAATAGACTTACGGATGCTGTCGGAAACTTATTTAGTAAATTCCCAATAGCTGCGGGTATGCTACAAGAAACAGCTTTAAAACAACAAAATCAATTAGGTGCAACAATAACTAAGTTAAGTGGAAGATTAATTGGTAAAGCAGAAGGTGCAACTGGAGAAGAAGCGGGACTAGCATTACAAAAAGGTATATTAGGCACGCCAGATCCTAAGACGGGTCTTTATGGAGCGGATGGTTTTATTTCTAGATTTAGAGGAAATGCTGCCGCTAATTATTCAGATGTAGACAACTTACTTCCTAATAACGTTTTTATGAAACCTGAATTTACATATAGTTATTTAAAAAATGCAGTAGATAAAATAAATGACACTGCTGCTTTTAAAAAACTATTAGGTGATCCTAAAATAGAATCAATGTTAACAGCTTTACAAAAAAACATGGGTCAATTAGCAGAAACTGCTCCTGGACAATTTGAAAGTAGAGGAACTTTACCTTATGCACAATTTAAAGCATTAAGAACAGCTATAGGAGAAAAAATTGCAAACTATAATTTAAATGAACCTACAAGCAGATCTTTTTATAAAGGTTTATATAAATCTTTAGTAGATGATATTCAAATAGGTGCAAAACAAGTTAGCGATGATGCTTTTCAAACATTACAAAAAGCAGATAGGTATTATAATTCAAATATAGATTTGATTGATAATTTTTTAGAAAAACTTTCAAGTAAAGCAAATCCAGATGCTATAACTAGTTCAATATTGAAAAATGCAAAAAATGGTCCTACTGAAATAAGAGCTTTGCGTTCAGCATTAGATGATAAAGAATATGATGTTTTAGTATCTAATATAATTGATAATTTAGGTAAACAGACAACTACAGATGTTTTGTCAAAATCGGGTGATTTAATAACAACTTCTCAAAGAACTAACTATTTTAATACTAATACATTTTTAAATAATTGGAATAAACTTCCGGATACATCTAAACAATTATTATTTAACTCAAGTAAAACTTTAAAAGGTTTAAATAAAGAAATTGATAATATTGCATTGGTTGCAAATGATATTGAAAAAGCAAATCCATTTGGAGCAGGTCTACATGGAGAATCTTCAAGATATGCTGGACAAGGTTTATTAGTTGGGGCTGCCGGAGGAGCTGCCGCCGCTGCTTTTACAGGAGGAGTCACGGGAGGAACTTTAGGTCTTCTTGCTGCTATTCCAATTGTAGGTTGGGGCGGAGGACAAGCTGCTAAATTATTTTCTAACCCTGCTTTTTTAAAATGGTTATCTAATGGTGTGAAACTTGCCGGTAATAAAGGAATAAATGGTTATATTGAAAATCTTGGTAAGATAGGTGGTATTATGGCTAACTCAGATCCTGAATCAAGAACATTAATGAAAAGTACTTTGGGAGTTTTAGGAAGTGCTGCTGATAAAATATTTAATACAGAAAGAGAAAAAAGAAAATTAAACAAATCTCCTGTTAGTATGGCTCCTATTCCATCATCAGCTACACAACCACAAGTAAATATGTTTGCAGCTAATACACAGGCACAAACACCGTCTGGGCAACTAATGTCTCCTACTAATAACCTTACAAACATACCTCAAGAACAATTAAATAAATATAGTACATTATTTGGACCATTAGTATGAGAAGAATTGTAAAATCTAGATTAGATGAACATATGATAGACTTATATAATAGAGTAGACAATTTAAAAAAAGATATATCCATAATTAAAAACAATCATCTTAAGCATATGAGTTGTGCTATTTATAAGATTGAAAAGAAAGTAGACAAGATCCTTTGGTCCATGATTGGTGGTATGGGAGCCTTGATCCTTACTCTTATTGTTATAGCGTTTAAATTCACTAAATAATTATTGATTATTATCCTCAGTTAATCTAATAAGAGATATGAAACTTATTAGGCAAGATACTAGCTTCACTGTTACAGATTTTAAAAAAATAGATAAGTACCCTTATGTCCGTTATACAAGGGACGATGACCACGGCCCACGGACCTATCAAGTAGGAGAAAAGAAAGTTCCATCAGTTACAACCATACTAGCTAAAACTGCATCAAAAGAGAAACAAGCTGCATTAGATGCTTGGAGAGAGCGTGTTGGATATCAAGAAGCACAGGCTATAACCGCCAAAGCGGCCTCTAGGGGTACGGAGATGCACTATGTCTTGGAGAACTACATTAATGGCATAGGGTACCTTAATTTAAGCTCTGATGGGGCACAATCACGGCTCATGGCTCATAAGATTATAGATAACTTGGGTCCACTTAAAGAAGTCTATGGGAATGAAATAAATTTACAATACGAAGCCAGATGGGCAGGTTCAACTGACCTTGTTGGTAACTTTGATGGTAAAGAAACTATTATAGACTTTAAACAGTCTAATAAATTAAAAAGAGAAGATTGGATAGAAGATTACTTCTATCAAGTTGCTGCTTACTCTCTTGCTCATAAGAAGAACTATGGACCTATAGAACAAGGATTGATAGCAATTTGTACTAAGGATGGACAGTATCAAGAGTTTAAAATGGACAAAGATAAATTATCAGAATATGAGTCAAAGTGGTTTGACAGAGTTGAAAAATTTTATACAATGTCGGTTAATGAATGAAAATAAATTATTAGTTCATAAACATCTAATAGTCCGTGCAGAGGCTATCAGCCCTCCTATGGACGAGGAGTTTCTTAGGCGTTGGTTAGAAGAATTCATTTCAGAAATTGGAATGAAAGTAATGATGGGGCCATACGTCAAATATTCTAACATAGTAGGCAATAGGGGAATTACAGGAGCAGCAATTATTGAAACATCACATATCGTAATGCACGTTTGGGATGAGGTAAGTCCAGCATTAATGCAATTTGATGTTTATTCTTGTGGAGAATTTAATCAGGAAACTATTTGTAATAAAATAAAAAAAGATTTTGTTACAACAAAAATAGAATATAAATTTTTAGATAGAGAACACGATTTAACAGAGGTGTATAGTACTGGTTTTATTAAATCAGATAACTAAACATTTTAAAATTATATACACGTGAATAAAACTGCACTAGTCACATTAGTAGTTGGCGATAAATATAAATCAAATTGGGAAAAATTTTCTAAAAAATCATTTGAAGATTATGCTAAAAAACATAATTTTGATCTTGTTTTAATTGAAAGTGAAATTGATAGTAGCGCACAAGCAAAGAATAAAAGTTTAGCTTGGCAAAAATTATTAATAGGAACTATTCCTGAATTAAAAAAATATGAAACTTTAATTTGGATTGATGCCGATATTATTATAAATGTAGACTTTGCACTTAATATTCTTGATGGTGTTCCTAAAGATCGTGTTGGAGCAGTAAGATATCATTCGTTACTTTCACAACCTTTATTTTCAAAAATTTATGTTAATAGAAAAGAAAGAAGGTCATCAGAAGAATTTAAGTTAGAGATATTAGAGGCTCATAGATTAAAAGCAAGTACAAGTTGTCTTATTAATTCTGGTGTCTTAGTAATACCTCAAAATTTAGTTCATGTCTTGGAATCTACTTATTATAAATATGCTTCAGTAAATCATCCTCAACATCAAGAACAAGTATATTTAGCATATGAATTATATTCTAATAACCTTACCTATTTTATAGATGATAAATTTAATGCCGTATGGTATGAATATAAATGTGGTTTTTACCTTGAAAATTCTTCTAAAGAATTAAATAAAGAGTTAATAAAAAAAATATTAAACAAAGTTTATTTTTTTCATTTTGCAGGAAACCAAGAGGATATGCTTTTATTAGAACAATAATTAATTAAGCCACTTTTTAATTTCTTCACCCATAGTCTCAGCTGAGATTTTAATCTTACTTTTTAATGCTGATATAATATGACTATCAATTGTTTTATCTATAATTAAATCTATATAAGTTACATTTTTAGTTTGACCAATACGGTGTGCTCTATCTTCTGATTGTTCTCTAATTTCTAAATTATAATTATTAGAATAATAAACAACATAACTTGCTTCAGTTAAAGTTAATCCATATCCACCTGTACTTGGGTTACCAACAAAAAATCTTACCTTTTCATTATTTTGGAAATCTTCAACTGCTTTTTTTCTATTCTCTGTAGTTATTTCTCCATAGATAGCTACTACACTTTCTTCTCCATATAATTTAATTAAAGTTTTAACTATTGTTTTTATATTATGAATATAGTTAGCCCAAATAATAAATTTTCCATCTGACTCTTCTATGATGTTTAATAATTCATCTAACTTAGGATCATTTTCAAATGGAACTATTTGTTGATCATCTGTCTTTATATATCCATTACATACTTGGTGTAGCTTTAGTATCTCTGTAAGTTTATTTGCAAAGCTAACTTCTTTATCTTCAATAATGGCTCTAGCGTTTTTCTTTAAAGATTCATAAGCTTTTTTTTGTATTTCATTAAATTGAACGTATCTTTGTTGATAAACTTTTTCTGGTAAATCTAAACAATCTATTTTTCTAACTCTATAAGAAAACTTTTTAAGTTTTGCTTCTAGTTCATCTAAGTTTGTATAATATTGTGGAATAAGAATTACTCTATTGGGTCCCATATTAATTTGTTTCATTACTGCGTATCTTGCTCTAAATGCTACAAAAGAAGGATATCCTAATAAGTCCTTAGACAAGAACGCACATTGTTGATATAAGTCTAATGGTGATTTGGTCACTGGTGAGCCCGTTAATATTCTTTTATATTTAATAAGAGAAGATAGTTTACAAATATTTTTAGATCTTTGCGCAGTAGGTGTTTTAATAGTAGTACTTTCGTCAACTACTATCATAGTATGTTTACCTACATTAAGTACAAGTTTTGTTAAAAAATCAAATCCTTTTTTATGAGATAATGCTTCAACATTCATTAAAACATAATTTAATTTATCTGCTTGATAGTTTACTTCTTTGTCATCTTTCCAAACAAATAAAGTATAATCTTCTACTGGGGAGTGTACTTTAATTTCATTTATCCAGTTTTTATAAACGGAGTTAGGTGCAATAACTATTGCAACATTAATTTCTTTTTCTTGGTAAAGAAAAGCGACATTATCTATTGCAACTTTTGTCTTTCCTGTACCCATTTCCATGAAATATGCAAAATTTAATTCTTTTGCACCTTTAATAAGAGCATTACGTTGATGCTCGTAAGGTATTGTTTTATATGTATATTTTTTCTTATCCATGTTTCGTCATTCTATACTTTAAAAGTATTTAAACTTTTTTAATTTATTCATTTGACAATGTCAAACGAATAATCTAAACGCTTCGTCCAGGAGGTCTTATGGACTTAGAAGCAGAATCAACGCTACGCGTTGACACCGCAATGTCTTCGGATATTGCTAAATCTTGTAATAAGTTATTGGACGTTCAGAAACAAATATCGGCGACTGAAGAACAACTAAAAAAGTTACAAGAAGCTGAATCGTTACTTTCTGAGCAGACAATTCCAAACTTAATGCAACAGGCAGGCATATCATTGCTTAAACTTTCTGACGGATCATCAGTTGAAGTTAAGCCATTTTATTCTGCAAGAATTCCTTCAACTAAAACTGAAGAAGCATTTGATTGGCTTCGTCAAAATGGTTTTGGGGATTTAATTAAGAACAACGTAACATTAACTTTTGGTCGTAATGAAGATTCAGAAGCAAAGAATCTAGTTGAAGATTTACGAAAAAAAGGGCATAATGTGAACCAGACCGAAAAGGTAGAACCAATGACCTTGAAGGCATTTGTTAAAGAACAAATCCAACAAGGAAAGAACGTTCCTTCCGATATATTCGG
>Ga0209086_10000667_pt1 | contig 29110 bp, 32 predicted proteins | sample M_130207_XF_Meta_FD_187312 | JGI IMG/M metagenome (GOLD analysis project Ga0209086, IMG submission 187312) | Freshwater microbial communities from Lake Montjoie, Canada to study carbon cycling - M_130207_XF_MetaG (SPAdes) (version 2) | ecosystem: Environmental > Aquatic > Freshwater > Lake... | reverse complement strand
AACCTGTTACTGTACTAGCAGCACCAGTAGGTCCTGTGTAACCTGTTACTGTACTAGCAGCACCAGTAGGTCCTGTGTAACCTGTAACTGTGCTAGCAGCACCAGTAGGTCCTGTGTAACCAGTGTAACCCGTTACAGTACTAGAAGCACCAGTAGGTCCAGTATAACCTGTAACTGTACTAGCAGAACCAGTAGGTCCTGTGTAACCAGTGTAACCAGTTACAGTACTAGCAGCACCAGTCGGTCCTGTGTAACCAGTGTAACCCGTTACAGTACTAGCAGCACCAGTAGGTCCTGTATAACCTGTGTAACCTGTATAACCAGTGTAACCCGTTACAGTACTAGCAGAACCTGTATAACCTGTGTAACCAGTATAACCAGTGTAACCCGTTACATTACTAGCAGAACCTGTAGGTCCTGTGTAACCTGTATAACCAGTAACTGTACTTACAGCACCAGTAGGTCCAGTATAACCAGTGACTGTACTAGTAGGTCCAGTGTAACCTGTATAACCAGTGTAACCTGTTACAGTACTAGAAGCGCCAGTAGGTCCTGTATAACCAGTAACTGTACTAGCAGCACCAGTAGGTCCAGTGTAACCAGTAACTGTACTAGCAGCACCAGTAGGCCCGGTGTAACCTGTAACAGATGCACCAGTAGGGCCTGTTGAACCAGTATTTGTTGAAGTACCTGCTGGACCAGTATATCCAGTAAATCCAGTAGGTCCAGTGTTACCTGTATATCCACCAATTCCAGGACGTCCTTGTTGTCCAGTAGGTCCAGTAGAACCAGTAGAACCAGTATTACCAGTAGGTCCTCCACTTGGTCCTGTTGGCCCTGTTACATTCCCACTACTTATTTCACCAGATATTTGATTATTATATTTTTTATCAAAACTTATAATTGTATTAATTGTATCAAAATTAGCAATACTAAACATCGCTTTATTATTTTATTTATATTATTTTTATATTATTTAACTAGTTTAAAACGTATATAAATAATATAAAATGGCATCATTACGTCATTTATTAAATATTCAAAATACTAAAAGTATTAAAGCTACTAAAAATTATATATCTGCTACTGAATTTGAAAATTTTATAAATGGTGATCTTGTTTGTGATTGGTTAAACATTGTCTTACCTAAAACTCAAGAAAATCATCCTTTACAACAATTATTCAATAAAGGTATTCATTATGAAGCTGAAGTAATCGATGTATTACGAAAAAAATTTAAATTACCATTAGAAAAATTGTCAAGTTTATCTACTAGTCGTGAATATACACAATATGAACACAAACTTGATCTTCAAACAACCATTACTGCTATGAAACGTGGTGATCATATTCTTTATAGCGCATTTATTGCTGGTGAAAAAGAAGAAATACGTGGTATTCCTGACTTGCTTGTTCGTAGTGACTATATTGAAAAATATTTTGGAGTTGAAGTCCCACAAGAAGAATCATTATTTGGTAGTTACTATTATATACCAATTGAAATCAAATATTCTTCTCTTCACTTTGATAAATCTGAAAAAACATTATTAAATATTAATCGTACAAAGATGTATAAAACACAGCTTTGTGTATATTCAAAAATTCTTTCAGAATTACAAAGTGTTTTTCCTTGTTGCGCATTTATTATATGTAAAAATTTTATAAAAGAACTTAAACAAGATCACATTAAACTTGGTCACGTTTATTTTCAAACACGAGACAATGAAATTGTAAGTTTATTTTACAAAGGTCTTGAATGGCTTCGTGATGTCCGTAAAAATGGCCATAAATGGGATGAATTTTCCGTAAAACTTTTACCAAATATGAAAGTAAATAATCATCTTTACGAAACAGAGAAAAAAATTCTTTCAGAACATTTTGGTGAAATTACGGAATTCTGGCAATGTTCTTTAAAACATCGTTACAATCTACTTGAAAATACAAATGATAAAATTTATTCATGGAAAGATTCTGAATTTGACACTGATTTGTTAGGTGTTTCGAAAGCTTATTTTGATAAAGTTGATAAACTTATTAAAATCAATCGTGGTGAACTTGGATGTTCTGTTTACCCTAAAAAAATAAAACATGATTTGTACGAATGGCGTAGCGAATCTGATGAAATGTTTGTAGATTTTGAAACTGTTGGTGACATTAACGAAAATGAAGAAAGTACAATCTATTTAATAGGTGTATATTATAGAAGAAAATATACATATTTTTTGGCAGATAATATTGGAGCAAGTGCCGAAAAAGAAATTGTATTGTCTTTTTACAATTTTTGGAAAGACAATGGAAAACCACGAGCTTGGTATTGGTATGCTGAAAATAGCTTTTGGGACCGTGTTTGTAAAAAATATGAGTTACAACTACAAATTAACTGGAACGATTTACATAAAGTATTTTTTGAAGGTAATGTTCTTGTAAAAGGATGTAAAAACTTTAAATTAAAAAGTTATATCAACAGTTTGGTCAAACTAGGAAAAATAAACATTAAACTTCCCCCAGAAAATTGTTGTAATGGTTTAGATGCATTATTTTTAGGAGCTACTTTTTATGAGAATAGAGATCAAGCTATTTTACAAAGTATCTTGTTATATAATGAGTTTGATTGTAAATCATTGTATATTTTACTGCAATTTATCCGAGCAGCTCTTTAGGAAAAGCGGGGTCTCGTCCCCGCGCGACTAGTTTTTATAACGTTTTTGTGTGTATCTTTTTTTTAAAAAGATACTTTTGACCACATGTCTGATATATCATTCATATTTACAATAAATTCTATTTTTTTAATGACATCTGACAAGATGTGTGCTTCATGAAGCATTTCTGTATCTTCATAATAAGAAGCCATTCCATAAAATAAATCATTAACATTATCAAACGTAAAAGTGGCTTCTCCAAAAGAGACTAAAAACGTATCTTCATTATCAATATATGACAACATTTCTTCAAATTCTCTTGTTTTTTTTAATTCTTCGTATTCAAGTGTTAATATACACTTTACTAGTGGCCAAAACAATTCAGTAATATCTACAGTTGATATATCCATTTTTAAATTTTTAATTTAGCAAGAATTAAAAAATCATTTTTATGACAAGGTTAGACTTACTTAAAAAATATGATTAATGTATTTAAATAAAAGATACTAATAAAATGGATTTTGAGTATTTAATAATAAGTTCTGCGTTTATTCATAAAAAAGGGAATAAACCATTTTTATGGGGAGGATTACATTCATTAGCCTTTCATGATGGAAATATTGTACAATTTATTCATAATTATTTGAAAAAAAAGAATACAAAAGATGTATTTTTATTAATACAAACTGATGGAAACATAACACATGATAATGTTGAAGAAATTAAAAAAGGAGAAGATATTAAAGAAAATATAATTGTTGGAACATTAGCTCAACATACAATAAAATGTATAAAATTTCCTCCAAACTTGGTATATTTACCATCTGACGATAATATTTTTAATATTGGTATTTACCCATTTTTTAATTCTATTATGAAAGAGTCTATGGATTACTTTGTATGGGAAAATAAATTACCTATTGCATTCTGGAGAGGAGGTTGTAGTGGTTTAGGTGACGAAAATAATATTCGTTATCGAACAGTGAAAAAACTAGAAAATTACCCAAATACAGATGTAAAATTCGTTGAAACTCATACTAAATATGATTTTATTAAAGATACATTATATACAACTTATTCTGATTTATCTGAATTTTTCAAATATAAAATGTTATTAGTCATTGATGGTAATACAAATGCTTCTAATCATATGTGGACATTTTGTACTGGTTGTGTGCCTTTATTTGTTTCTACTTCAATTGTATGGTTTTCAGACTATTTAGTTCCATATGAAAATTATATTCCTATATCATTTGATTTATACGATTTACACGAAAAGATAAAATGGGTATTATTAAATGATGATAAAGCAAAAAAAATAGCTGAAAATGCTTTAGAATTATCAAAAACTATATTTAGTGCTGAAAAACAGCAACAGCATTTAGAAAAACAATTAGATAAATTTATGACATACTAACCATATACTATTCATTACAGTATAAGTACATTTTAGGTGGTACATTTATAATATATTTTTATTATAAATAAGTATGATGTGCTCGGTGGTCTGTTTTAACTTTGCCGCGTAGCTGACGCTGATAAGGAGCATGCTTTTTATGAAAAGCCTGTGTTAAACCCTTGCAAGTATTGTTAATCCATTATTATTTGTATATCGTCTTTCAATTTTCCATTCTGGATATTTTTGTAAAAATTCAGTAATAGCAGGCCAAAGACCTCTTGTAATTTCTTCAATAGAAAATCCAGATTCTTTTGATTCTTTTTCAATATCAAGTCTAGCTCTAACAGAATCACTAAACCATTCATCAACTGTAGTATCATGCATAATAATATATTTTTGCACAGAAGAATGCCAATACTCTAGTTCTCTTTTTAACTGTCCATAATTATGCCATGTATCAATAAATAATAAATCAGTTTTTTCTAATGGATATTTTAAATCACTTCCTTCAAAAAAGGTTGTGTTTACGTCAAGTGAATTACATAATGATAAAAATGAGTCTATTTGGTCCGATTTATAAGGATCAATCATTGTAAATTTATTATTTTTATGATATGATAATGCTGATGCAAATGCATAAGAACTTACAATAGACCGTACACCACATTCAATAACTGAATTACATTTTGTTGTGTAATATCGTAATGTTGGAAGATGCTCATAAATATCACTTTCTATTTTACATTTTTCATTAAAATATAAATCAAGTACATTTTCATTACTTGAAGTAACTATTTTATTAATTTCATTTTCAAGGTATAGTTTTTGAAAAGTTGATGTAAAAATAGTATTTGACAAATGTAATGCATTTTTAGCGATTTGTTCAGCTTTATCATCATTATTAATCAACCAATTTATTTTTTCTTCGAGATCAGATAAATCATATTTTACAGGTACATAATGATACATTTCTTTTAAATATTTTTTAAACCAATAATTATTATCAGGGTGTGTAATCATAATAGGAACAGATCCTGAACCAAAAACCCATTGATGATTAGATGCAATCATATTTCCATCAATAATAAAAATATATTTATACTGAAAGTGTTTATCTAAACCACATCGATCTCCAAAATAATCTTCAGGTATGTTTTTTTCATTTCCACAATTTCCCCAATTTCCCCATTCAGCTAATTTTATATCAGTGTTTGGATTATTATGCAACTTGTCAACTACTTGCACACGGATAGAAGGTCTATCTAATCCACTTGTACCACCTCTCCAAAATGCAATGGACTTTTTATGACACCAATCTATCTTTGGAATATTATTTAATACATTATTTAAACCGTAATGGAAAATATCATCATCTAATGGAATAAATAATAAATTTTTTTGAAAAAAATTTCTTGAACATAACATACACATAATAGGAATAATATCAGGTGATATTGAAGATAATATTTCTAAATAATAAGTAGATGATCTGATAGCATCAGTTTGTTTACCATATTGATTGATAAGATCATTGTATTGTTCATTACAAACTATTCCATCAGAAAATATAAATACTGATGATATACTCTTATAATATTTTTGAATGCATTTTTCTATAAATTGATTAATAAACCCTCCACGTATACATTTACTATATCCCCCATCCCAAAATGCATTCAATGTTGGCGGAAAGTATAGTGAAGTATTCAAATTCATTTTTAATTTATTATATATATTTATATTTATATTTATATACTTAAATAGTATAAATTATAATAAAAAATGATTCCTATTTTAATTATTTGTTATAATAACCATATCTATGTTGATAATATGGTTAAACAATTGATAAAAATTAATCCAGAATATCTTGCTACCATAACAATTGTTAATAATGCAAGTTCAAATCTTGATACAATTTCATATTTAAAAACATGTAATATAAATGTTATAGAAAATCAAAATAATGGCCCATGGATTACACAATATCGTAATAAACATATTTATGATACATTACCAGAACAATATATTGTTACTGATCCAGATCTACAACTAGATGATAATATCCCATCTAATTTTATAGAAATATTGTCAAATCTTTCTGAAGAATATAAATGTAATAAGATTGGATTTGCAATTAATATTTCTGATTACAATTTAATGTTTCAAATAGAAAATTATTTTTGTAATTGTACTATTTATAATTGGGAAAAACAATTTTGGGAAAATAAAATAAATAATAATAAATATGAGCTTTATAAAGCAGATATTGATACAACTTTTTGTTTGATAAATAAAAAATACGATAATTTAAATATTCGAATAGCAGGATCATTTACATGTAAACATTTGCCTTGGTATAAAGATAATTCTTTATTTAATGTTTATGATAATTATATGAATAATGGAAATACAAATGATATATCAACTATATCAAAACATATCAGAGAATATACAGAATCAACTTTTCATAAAATTACTAAAAATAATGAATTTTTCTTTATTAAAAAAGATGAAAATAATCCTAATTTACCTTTTTGGTTAAACATATTTTCTAATTGGGAAAATGACACTTTTCAAGTTTTTGATCAGTTTTTAAATAAAAATAAAATATTTGTTGATATTGGTGGTTGGATTGGTACAACATGTATGTATGGTGGCCGAAAATCAAAACATGTATATGTAGTTGAAGCAGACACTGACTCCGTATCATCATTAACAATGAATTGCAAATTAAATAACAATAATGTTACTTGTATTAATAAAGCTATTTATAATCAAACTGGTCTTGACCTTTTTTTTGGTAAAAACAAATTTTTACAAGGAAGTAAACTAAATGATAGTACATCTCAATTGTATATTAATGATTCAAATGATAATTGTTATAAAGTTCAAACTATTCGTATACATGATATTATTACTAACTATAATATTAATACAAATGATGTTTCATTGATAAAAGTAGATATTGAAGGTGGAGAAGAACATATTTTAAATGATTTATTTGACATTTATGATAAATATCATATTCCTATGTATATATCATTTCATTATTCTTGGTGGGAAAATAAAGATTTAGAACGTTTTTCATTTTTATCAGACAATCATAAAAGATTTATTGTAAATTATCCTTTTGGATCATTACTTTTTCAATAAATTAAAGTAGCATAAAATTGATTTTATTTAATCTAAATAAATAATTAAACTAAAAGTAATAAAGAAGTAATAAAACAAGTAATAAACATGTCTAAAAATGCAATGACGATGGTTCCCTTTAATGATATTCATAAAAATTCGTATAATTTGAGAGATGAATTTACTGCTTGTAAAGGCCATTTTGATCGCGAAACTAAAGTTTGGATGGTTCCTCAAGGTGCTTTGGCTCATCTGAAAGAACTATCTGAAAATTTGAATAAAAAAAGTAAAGATACTAGTATGGAAATTTGGAAGAAAGCTTGTAGTTCTCTTGGCTTTCGTTTTGTTAAAAAAGGTACTCCTGAATATGAAAAAGTTTTGATTAAATTTAAAGAAATGATGAAAAATCCTCCTAAAGCTGACGAACCAAATGAAAATGACGAAGATTATGATGAAGACGACGTTGAATTTGATTAACCGCTTTTTTAAAAAAGCGGTACCAAAAAACTAACTATAAAATTATAAAGTTATTACTTTTAAAAGTAATAACAACTTTATTTTTAAGCATTATAAAATTGTCTTTAAAATTTGCCCTTGTTCATTCGACAACAAACAATTATTATCTACTGCCGCATATCTTAATTTTATTGGATTTTTACACTCTTCCCATGGTATAAAAACTAAATTAAACATTCCTTTCTTATTGATTCTTTTTACATAATTATTAATTTTTTTACGATTAATCTTTCCCTTTTCAATATTACAATAATTATCTGTTTCTGGATAGTCAACACCATGATGATACTCTACACGATCTTTATATTTTTCAAACTCTTTCATCACTTTTTGTGGTGGTATATACTTTTTTAAACTAATCAAGTAAATACCTTCTAATGTTGAAACCATATGAAAGCCTGAACAACATAACCCATACATGTACAAAAATGAAATGTAATCGTCAGCAGAAGGCCATGCAATACATACATCATACTTTTTATATGCATCATATGGATGGGTATGAAACGTTCCAAATGCTTCAATATAAGCAGCTGATTCTTTATCACCGCGTTGGACAGATGCTTCATCTACGTCTAATACAAATACTAATTCATTTTTTGATGACTTTATAGAAAATTGACCTGATATTTCACGTTGTTCCATATGAGTACCAAATTGAAACTTTACAAACCGTGTTTGATTATATAAATAATCTATCGCTTTTTTTGATAATTGAATTTCAATACCACAGTTTGCCTTATTTGCTTTTATAGCTCGTAATACATTTTTCATTGTCAACATTAACATTTGTTTTTGTACTTCTATATCAGTAGACGATTTATCTATTTTTTTAAACACAATTTTTGGTTTATTGTTATATTCTTTATTATTTTTTTTATTATTCACTTTTGTGGTAACAATAGGATGACCATAACCTTTATCAAAAAGTTCTTTACATTTTTTTTCTAAATCTGGTATATCTATATCAATTTCAATGTTCATTTCCTTCCTTCTTTCTTATTATAAATTTGATAATATATTTTAATTTCAAATAATTAAAATAAAATGTCTAACGTTATTCAAACATTTGTAAACAAATACTATGAAGACTTTATAGATGCTTTAGACGAAAATAATGAAGAATTAACTATTGATATAATCGAGTCAGAAGATTTTAAAATTTGGTTTAATGAAGATTGGGCAGCCGATAGATGGATTCATCATGTTGATGCTATGATTGAGTGTATGACAGATGACGAAAAAACAACTTTACTGGTTAATGAAGGGTTAGATAACGTTTTTAATATGTGTCGAATGATTGGGACATTTGAAGATCCAGACAATTTTACAGTAGACAAATTAACATGGCATGTTATTGACCACAAGTATATGTATGATACTATTATCCGTATATTTTATAACCGATTTTTAATAATAAAAAATGCGCAATAACTTAACTTTATAAACTTTTTTTACGCATCTTCTGAGGTGAGGCTTTTTTTATTCGGCATGTCTCACCTACACATTTATTTACTCTGTATTTTTCAATTTTTTCACAACGTTCTTTATACGAACAACATTTTTCTTTCATTGTTTTCTCTAGTTTATAACCCCATCTTTTTAATTTTGGACAACCCAGCTCGTTTTGAGAAGGTGAGCTAGATTTAGAATACACACACTCTTCTATAGGGTAACGTTTTAAAAATTCTTGATAAATTTTTCTAATTTTATCATTGGGTAAAATATACTGTAGCGAATCAAAAAATTGAACATATCCTTTTTTACGACAATCCGAAACCGTTGTATGATCATAATTAAACAATATACAATAAATAAAATCAAACCCAATCATACAATGAATCTTTTTGACATAGTTTTCATAATACTTATCGACTTCTTTTAGACTTGAATCAGATTCAATAGCATACTCTTGTTTACGGAGTTTATCATTTACACAATTATGTATAATATAAAGCCATCGCGTAAGCTCTTTTTGCGTGAGCTCTTTTGGAAAAGGATGTTCTGTAATATATTTTTTATAAGAACGACGACAATAAATACAGGGTAATACATACTGTATACTTTTAAAAAATGTTTTATAATGCTTATAAATATCTTTGTCGTTTATTACATCATTCATTACTTCGTTTATTACTTTGTTATAACTATAAGCAATACTGTGGAGAAGTTTCCAACCATCCCTACCCCAAAAACGTGTATCCATTATTCTTTATTAATTAATAATATAATATATTAATTAATTGTAATCTCAATTTTATTTATTTTTTCCATACTTCGAAAAAAAACTCATAACAAGGGCCCCATCCACCTGCTTCTTTATAAACACGTTTGAATCCATTAGCTTTAATAATTTCATCTACTTTATTCTTTTGATTAATATCTTTGTAATCATTTTCCATAATAATAGTATTAATATTGGTCAACATTGTGCTAAAATCTTGTAAAATATAATATAAAGCACCTTCACAATCAGCTACTAAAGTGTCAAATGTTTTATTGTATTTCTTTTCAATTTCATCAAATGATATGTTTGAAACATGTTTATAACCTGGTAAAAGTATATCACTTGGAATTGTATCCCAACCTAATTGTATTAACTTTCTAGCTGATAAAGCTGAATTTTCAATATTAAATGTTAATTTATTATTATCACGATTATGTGTTAATTGCGCAGCAATAGTAGAATCTGATTCAAGTGTTACTAAATTTGTTTGATCATTTAATAGTTTTGCAATTACCATAGAATTTCTACCAATATTTCCACCAATTTCTAAAACATAATTGTTAGGTTTTATATAACTTACAGCCATAATTTGTTCTGGGTATTCTTCTGAAAAATTACCATAACTTAATTGTAATGTTTGATGTATTTCATGTAATTTAGTTGATGATAAAAGAAATTCTGGATATGTTAAAATTTCTACCTTATTACTTTGAACATTTACTATTAATTCAATTACATGAATATAAACAATATCATTAATAACAACTTCTTTTAATATACCAGGTAAAGGATCTGGAATACCAAATAATTTATTTCGATTTACATCTCCTGATGGAATAATTACATCAAGAGTTTGGTTAATTGTAGATGTTACATCTACATATTTTTGAACTGTTCCATATAAAATTTTCATTTATTTTATATAAATGTATCTTTTAAATATTGTAAACATTGTTTTTTGGTACCGCTTTTTGAAAAAATCGGTTTAAAAGTCATCTTCAAACGTCTCTAAATCATTAGTACGTTTACTATCTTGATTAAAAGCAGATTGATATTGTGTAGGACGGCTTTCAAAAAAATTAGTTTTATCAGCCATTCCTATTGTTTCCATAAACACAAATGGGTTCTTTGTTTTATAATACTTTTGATATCCCAATTCTACAAATAAACGATCAGCAACATATTCAATATATTCACCCATATTATCACTATTCATTCCTAATAATCTGATTGGAAGAGCATCATCCATAAACTCTTTGGCAACATTTACACCATCATTTATAATATCAATGATTGCTTCATTTGACAATTTGTTTGAAAGTAATTTATAAATCTCACATGCAAATTGAACATGCATCCCTTCATCTCTTGCAATAAATTCATTACTTTTGATCAACCCTTGTAAAAATAGTCTACCATTACTTTTATAACGTTTCAACCAAAAAATACTTGCAAATGCTCCACTAAAAAAAATACCTTCAACTACTGCAAATGCAACTACACGATGTGCAAATGATAAATCACTTTCAATCCAACGCATTGCCCAATCACTTAATTTTTTTACACTTTCAACCGTTTTAATAGATTGAAATAAATGATTTTTTTCTTCAGAGTCTTTAATCAAGTTATCAAGCATGATTGAATACGATTCACTATGAATATTTTCCATCATCATTTGAAACGTATAACACGTAATAGCTTCTTGAATCTTTATTTCTTGTAAAAATCGTTTACTTAAATTAAAGTTTACAATACCATCACTAGCTGCAAAAAACGCCAATACACGTTTAATATAATGTTGTTCATCATTATTTAACTCTATAAAATCTTCATAATCTTTTGAAAAATCAATTTCTTGAGGTTTCCAAAAAGATGAAAGTTGTTTTTGATATAAATTCCATAATTCTTGATAGTTAATAGGATACATAGTAAATTGTGAATTTTTTTCATCAAGTATAGGTTCAGTCATCTTTATTTTATAATATCTTTTTATAAATTAGAATCAATTTTTTATTATTTATAATAAAAATTAATTAATTAATAATAAAACAAAATGTCATCTGTCGAAAAACCAGGTGTAGGTGATCAATTATATAGCGGTGCAGCTGAATTAGGTATGTTTAGAGTTACAATTGGTCTTGTATTTGGTATTATAGTTGGATTAGCTGCAATTATTTTTGGATTATATATGGCATTTTATAAAAAAAATGTTCATTCTGTTGAAGTAAACGCAAAAATAAGAGAAATTGTAGGAACATGTACTCCAATTGTAGATCGTAATAATAATTTACAAGTAAAATGTTTTCTAAAAATTGAATATATGTATAATGGAGTATCTTATAAACCAGATAATGTATTTCCTACAAATGATGGAATGAAATCAGTCGGTCAAGCATTTACAATCTATATAGATCCTAACAATCCATCTGATTGTTCAACTGATTCTATTCAAAATGATAAAAAAATAGGTTGGATTATCTTTATGGTTGGATTATTTTTTATAGGTATTTCTTTTTTATATTGGTGGTTGGCTCAACGTTATAAATTTTTTGCAGCAGCTGAAGGTGTAGGTATGGGTATAGGTCTCATGGGTTATGGAAGAAGTGGTTGGTAAATTGAAATAAAATAAACGTTTATTTTATTTTTGACTAATTTTTTTGATTATTTTTAATCTTCTTCAAGATCAATTTCTGTTTCTAAATCTTCTTCCTCTTCTTCAATATCTTCTTCATCAAGTTCTTCTTCATCTTCATCATCAACATCTTCAACCTTAATATTACTTAATCCTTTATCTGTACTCAAATTTTCGGGAATGGTATATTTAAATTTGTATTTTTTACACAATTCAATATCTTTATCAGTCAATGAATCAATTTTACCACTCGAACTATTTTGTTTACCAATAACCATTTTAGTTTCATTATTAAAAATCAATTCTGATTCAAAATGTTCATAATTTCCAAATTTATTTTTACGAATCTCCATACCGCCAACTTTTTCAGTAACACTCGATAAAACTGGTGGAGGTGGTGCACTTTTTGAAGATGATTTTTTAGATGAAACAGATGGTTTTGCTGATGCAACAGGAATAGCTGTATCTTCAGAACCTTCATTTTTATCTAACCATTCAAACAATCGTTGCATAATCTCATCTTTTTTACCTGATTGTTTAATACCTTTGGATTTACAAAAAGCCATTAATACCTCCTTTGATGAAGTATTAACTTTTTCACGAGTTAATGTCATCGCAACAACAGCTTCTTTTTTAGAAGAAACAACACTTGTAGTACTGGCAACTTCATCATTTGATTCATCATTCCATAACGCAAAAATTTCAGTTTTATTGAGTTTATATTTCTTTGCAATCACATCACAAAATTCCAGAATAGTAGAATCAATTTGTTTAAACAACTTGCTGTTTGACATTTTTGTTTTTATTTATATTTTTTGATTTTGTTTTTAAAAATCAATTTTATACTGCGGAGTCCCGTCTCCGCGCCACGGCTATTTTGTGTAATTTTCTTAAAAAGTTGCTATTCTCATTAATAAAAAAATCTCAAATTCTTGTTCTACAAATGCTTTATTATGTTTTCCCATATCTTTGATAACATACGGTGTATATCCATATTTTTCAATAATTGCTGTTTTTACTTTATCACGTGCTTGTACTTGTTTAAGTGATTGTGTTTTACTAATTTGTTTATAATGCCATGCACCATTCCAAAGTATTGCTAACTTTTTATCATGAATAATAACATCTGCATCCCAACCATCAAAATATGGCTCATTTGTAGTTATTTTAAAATAATTTTCACATAATTCTGAAAAATAAACTTCATTCTTACTACGCTTTGATTGCTTTGTCGCCGAGATTTTTCCACCTATTTGACCATTTTTAACAGCATTTTCTTTATAAACATCTGTTTGTTCAAAAACTCTTGCACATTTTACTGAACATAATTTTGTAGATGAACTTTTAGGCTGGAATTCTATATTACATGTTGGACATATAATTGGTTTTAATGTTATTGGCTTTTTATATCCACCAAATAATTGATTTGTTTGACAAAATTGATGATAATAGCCTCTTTTAAATCTGTCAAATGTTTGTTTATAAATTTTATTACATGTTTTACATTTTATTTCTAATTTTGTTTTACAATTAATATATTCTTTAGTGATTAATGTATCACCATTACTTTTTATAAAATCACAAACAGCTTCAAATGTTAATTTAGTAGGCATAGCTCTTTTATTACAGGATTTTTTATTTAAATAATTATTAATTTAAACATTCAACTTTATATATAATAAGAAATAGATGAAATGAGTTCAAGTGATACTAAATCTGATAAAAAATTTTATTGTGAAAAATGTAACTTTGGTACAGATTTTAAATACACTTATAATGAGCATCTTCAAACAATTTTACATCAAACTGGTAAACGTAAAGTTCGTTGTGATAAAAAAGAAAAATTAGTTTGTAATCAATGTACATTTTTTAGCGGTATTAATCGATTAAATTATCTAAATCATATGTTAAATAATCATTCAACACTAGAAGAACGAAAAAATGGGTTTACGTTTTATTGTAGTTTTTGTGATTTTGGAACATTTGATCAACTTGTCATGATTAAACATGAAGAAAGCAAAAAGCACCAAAAACGCTCTTGTAAAGTCTAAAAATATAATTTTAATTGCAATTTAAAAAGATAGTATTATATATAGTTAGATCCCTTTTACTATAACTAGTAAAAGGGCGTGTCATCTAGTGGTAGGATTTAGATCTTATGAGTCTACAACAGCAGTTCGATTCTGCTCTCGCCCAATGAAATTTATGTTTTTTACATAAATTTATAATAGTAACAATTAAAATAGTTCTAAAACATCTTTAATTTATCCTAAACAACTTTTTATTTGATACAGAAAAAGTATTCTTCGGCTTCTAAAGATATATCATCCCATTCAAAACATTTGATAATTTTTTGATGTTCTTTGTTGTGATAGCCGATCCATATACCTCGGCGACCGTCTTCAATATCCCATTCATTTTTTATCCAACATGAAGAGTATTTATAAAGTAATGTTTCAAGCCATTCATAATCTGTTCCCCAAGATGTTATAAAAAAAGCTCTTATACCTTTTTTAGTAATTTGTTGCAGTTCAACATTTGGTATAGATTTAATATCTTGTTGAAGTAAATCATTTAGTTCATTTTCTGATTCTGATGTAATTGTTATATAATTAGAACATTCCTTTGGCATTTTTTTATATAACTATTACTATTTTAAGTTAAATTTAAAACATTTCTACTTAAAAACTAAACCACTTTATAAAATAATTAACAAAACATGACTGATATAAATCTCATTATTGGTGGTATAAATTTTAATAAACATTTTGAAAGACGTTCTACACATGAACAAACTATCATTTTTCATGGAAGTATAACTGATATGCCATTTTTTACACCTTATTTTAGAGAAAGTTGGTTACCAACAGTAGAAGGTTGGTTATATCATACACAACTTTCTCCATTAACAATGATTTACGCTATAAACTATTCTGATGCAAAACATCCTCAAAAAAGATTAACTACATGGATTGCCTATTCAGATGATAAATCAATTGGTTGGTATAAATATGAAGGTTTAGTAGCAGGTGGTGGACATCAAACACTTGTACATGAAAACGTTTATTATAAAATGCCAGCTCGTACACGTTTCCGTATACGTAATAGACCAATTGAAATATAATATACTACTTTTTTGAAAAAAGTAGTATTAAAGATATATAAATGATACAAATAACAAGTTACTAATGAGTTTATATACAATTTTAAAAGCTGCTTTAGAAATCCGACTACGATTAAAACCAGGTACAAAAGATGAGTCACATTGTCCTGCTGCTGTAGACATATTTAAAAAAAATGTAATTGATGTGTTAAATAAAGAACCATATGAAAATGTTGTTCTTGTATCATTTCCACCACCATGTGCTCCTTATATTAAAAAATTATTAGAAGACGAATTTGTACATACTCCATTTAAACTTACGCCAAATGAAATGGAACGTGCAAATACTGTCTTTTTTCATTTTAATTTAGCTCATACTTCTGTTTCTACTTTTTTTGCTGAAAGACCTATTTGAAATTTAATTACAGCCAGGCATGTTCCTTCGGAGCGTCCGCGTAGCAGACTTACCCCAAAACTAGCCAAAACAATGTTTTTAACATTCATTCTTAAAATCAACCTTATGTATGGATGTAACCCGTAAAATGTTATTTTTTAACAGTGGATAGTCTATAAATTTAATCTTTTCTATAAAACTTTATTAATATACTTTTACGTATACCAGTTTTTACAGGTAATACTCGATGAACTTCATCGCTATTAAAAAATAAAACAAAACCTTGTTGCGGATATATAATCTCATCAACAAACTCAAATTCACCGCCTGTAAACTCATTAGGTCCTGATAAATAATAGACAGCACTAAATATAGGGACGTTATTATGGGCGTTGTTCTTATCTTTTGGTAACAACATGTATTTATCATCACTGTTTGATGTTTTGTAAACAATACAATCATCTACATGCCACTTCATTGAAAACCCACTTTCACTAGTTCTTTCAACAACTTTATAAGAAAATATTGATAAATCAATGGAAAGATGTAAGCTCAATAGATTTATAAACATATCAATAGAAAAGTCATCAAGCACAAATACGTATCCGATATTTATATATCTTCTACTATTTTTGTGTTTATTTACAATAGATAACCCATAATCATAAATAAATTTTTGTGACATTTTATAACCCTTATTTATTAACCTTTTATTATTTATAATTTTTTATAAATAATCAATTACACATCATTTAATTGTTTTGATATTAGCTTTTACAAAAAGCGCTATTAGGCTTGTTTATCTTTAGGGGTACGACCCTTTTCTAAAGAGCTATCTTCTAATTTTAATTCTATATTTTTTTGATAAACCAATTCTATATTATAATCAATATTTTTTAACTCATTTACCTGACTATAAAGTAATTCCATTTTATGTTCATAATTACTTTCTAATTTAGAAAACAATTGATGTACTTCTGTAGATATTATTTTTAATTGAAGTATACGTTTAATAGATTGTATCAAAACTCGCTCATACTCCAAAACTGCTTCAATCTGATTAATTAACCATGTTGTAATTGGTGTACCACCTGTCGCAAATGCATACTTTACATTCGACATGATATACTTTTGAACAAACTGCCAGTGTCCATTTCGAAACAAATAAACTTCATCTACTATCTTTAATAAATAAATCAATCCTTCCGCGTTATCGGTTTCAAGTAGTTCATAATAAATTGGATGTTTCTTATAATAATCTCGTATATCACTTAAAAAGTGTTGAATACATTTTGGTCGATAACTACGTAAATCTAGTAAATAGTCTGTTAATTGATTCTCAGGATAATAATCCATAATTCCTGAAAAAATGTCAATCATTGGAATAATATTATCTTGTGCACCTGTTTGTCCTCGAAATTGTTGAGGTTGATTATCAAAACAATTTTCATATACTAACCCATCACCAAAGATCGAATCATTACCTTTAATACCCATGATAAATACACGAAAATCATTGTAATGTTCATGACGAGAAGCAAGCCACATCTCACGTCTACGGTAATTCATTGTTTCCATTGTCTCTGCGCAATTTTTTAGCCAATATATTTTATCTGGATTTGATTTATAATAACTTTCATTTTTATTGTATTCAAGTACACTCTCAACAAGTTTTGGTGATAACTCGTTAATATAGACATGAACCATAATAAAACCAATTTCATCTTTACTTCCTGTGAATGAACAAGCCATATTTAAATTTTTCCAATCGAATGTTCCATCTTTATCTTTTTTAATATAATTTCCTAGTGAATAGGCATAATGATAATCTAACCATGGATATACATCCAATTTTTCACTAACAAGTACAAGAGGAACTGATATATTTGATGGTAAACTACGACGTGCTTTTCCGTAATCACCGGTTTGTTTAAACTCTTGATACGCTTTTTCAAGTGTAAATGCTGATGTAACAAATGTATATGCGCGAAAAAGCGCTTGTAATACAAAGACATCATTTTCGTTTTTAATGATTTCTGAATAATCAGGAATCAATGAAATACATACAACAATTTCATTTGGTATTGTAATAATGTTTGGTAGTTGATCAATCAAAACTTGTAATTCAATAAATGAATTTGGAAGACGTTTCAATGGTTCATGAATTGGTAAAAATCCATGTTCACTCGAAACATTAAAAAATCCATCGGTATAACTTGATTTTGACATATTTTTGTATTAGTAATGCTTTTTTAGATTTGTTTTTAATAACAAATATTGTTATTAAATAGGTATACTACCGACGGGTATCGATCCCGCAACCTTCCGATTACAAATCGGATGCTCAACCGATAGAGCTTCAGTAGCTTCCTATATCTAGTATTATCTTTTTAAATAGGTTTTACAATTTGTATAAATCATGAAAATCAACACTAATCAAATAAAACAAAATCAAAAGTATGGATGGTAGTATAGATACAGTAGACAAACCAAATTTATTATAATTATATAAAAATACTCCTAAATGAAGTATCAAGTCAACTAAGATAAAACGATTGAATCCATCTATTTTTATAGTATTTCCAAAGATTTCAAAATTATAATATTTTGGATGTACAAAAGATAAATAAAAGCCTGCTATTAACACAACTAAACTTAAAAATGTTAAATTAAAAATACTATTTGTGTATTTATTAAAAATAGTTAATATCAACACCCATATTGTAAAAAATTTAAATACATTTGTTAACATTTATAATTATATAATTTAATTTTATTTTTTAGAGTTACTCATAATTAAACAAACAATGAAAATAAATACAACAATAAATGTTCCCATACCAACATATCTAGTGTAGTAAATCATATTTTTATCTTTGCAAAAACACTTTAATCTATCCATCATTTCTGTTATATTTTTATTATATTCTTTGTAGTCTTTATTGTTATCTTTATTGTTATCTTTATTTACATCTTTATTGTTATTATTATCATTATAATGTTCTTGTTGACATCCAATATGTACAGACATCGCAAACATTGTTATTAATAGTATGATAATATGAGAAGCTTTAATAAATGGTTTATATTTCATATAAATTACTATAATAATCATTATCCATATACTAACATCTTTTACATGATCATAATAATCTCCAAATTCTGTAATCATGTCATATTTTCTAGCATAATGTCCATCCATACAATCAAAAAAATAAGATAACATATAAGATAATGCAAACCCAATCACATATCCTTTATATACACAAAAAACAGAAAGTAATCCAAATACCAAAGAATAAGTTGTAATCATATTTGGTGTATGTCCTGTACGTTTAAATAACGGACATAGTAAATCCGATAAATGTATTAATACATTATCAATAGGATTATCTATCTCATTTGGAATCTTTTTCATAAATCACCTTTATCTTATATATAATGTTATATATAAATTTTTAGAATTTATTTGTACTTAATGTTGTACTTAATGTTGTACTTAGTGTTGTACTTAGTGTTGTACACTTAGATAATATAAATACACAATATATAGTACAAAAAATAAATTAAATATACCTGTACCTATATATTTACTATACTTATCTATATCTTTATCAGGACAAACATCTCTTAATACATCTAATGTTTGTTTTTTATTTTCATCAAGTTGTTTGCGTTGACATCCAATATGAATAAACAATAAAGATACAATAACAAGTAATACTACTATATGAACTGGTTTAAGTATAGATGAATACTTGACATAACCAATATACAATATAATTAACCATACTACAATATCTTTAACATGATCATACCAATCGCCAAATTTACTAGTCATTTTATACTTTCTAGCAAAATGCCCATCCATACAATCAAAAAAATAAGATATAATATACATAATTACAAATCCAGCAATATTATTTTTATATAAATAATAAGCAGAAAGTAATCCAAATAAAAGTGAATAAGTTGTAATTATATTTGGTGTGTGACCACACTTTTTAAAAGCTGGTGATATACTATCTGCAATTTTATATAATACATTATCAATTGGGTCATCATGTGTCATTTATATAATATTATAAATTTAATCACATTTTTTTGTGAAAAACAACTTTGCAAATGAGCTATTTTGTATCAAAGCTCCTAGGTTAGACAGACCACAAATCTGTCTAAAATACCTTCATTTATAATAAAAATATATTATAAAAATGTTATACTCCGTTGCTTGCACTCCCCCACTTAGTAGTAATGATGATAATATTGTAACTGGATGGTAGCTGAATTTTCTAATGAAAAAAAATTAACTTTTGAAAATGGGTGAAAAGTAGTATGTTCATATTTTGCAATATATTGTAAAAGTGGTAATTTTTCAGGTCCTAATAAAACAATTGATTTAAATTTACCATCCAATACATGCGTATGAACAGTTGAATAATTATTCACATATTTTTGTAATTCATTTTTTTTCCATTTTCGTATTAATAATTCCATATAATCATTTTTCCAAATAGACACAGGATAATAACAAACCATTTTTTGCCAATCATTTCCTTGATAATGATTTAAAACTGTAAATGGATCTGTTGTACTATTTAAATTTTTAACTAAACATGGAATTGACCGTGTGATAAGATGTGAAGATGTCATTGTACTCTACATTATGTTTATATCTTTAAATTCAATTTTTATAAGATTATTGTAGATGGACTAGCAATTTCTGCTCTACACATTGGACATTTATAACTATTTTCACTTAACCATTTATCAAGACATTTCATATGAAAAAGATGACCACATACAGTCTTTCGAATCTTATGTTCTTTTTCAAACTCATCTAAACATATTGAACAAATAGTATCTTTTTTTTCTAATTCTGAAAAATCAATTAATGGTATTTTATCTAATTCTTCTTTTGAAACAGTTACTTTTACATCTTCTAAATTTGATATATTTCCATTTTCATTTTCCACATCAATTTCTATAATTGGTTGAATAAATAATAATAATTGTTTTACTTCTTCTAAATCTGTTTGTTGTGTTGCAAATAAAATACGTCTTACAATATTCATATCATTCTCAATTTCTTCTTTTATTGTAAGTAAATAACAACCAATTGAAAAATAAATATCTTCATAACTACAACCAGATTCAATAAGATGTAATATTAGTCTTTTATAGTAATCAATAATCTGTAAATTGTCAAATTGATACATATAAGGTATTAATACATTTGTAATAAATGCAACCATGTTATGGTTATAAAATGTATAATAATCACTTCTATTTAAAAAATCCATATCAATTTCCATATTTATTATTTGAGTCATACTATTTACCCTTTATTTTAATTATTAAATTCTTTTATTTTGTATTAATAAAAGAATTTAATATGGAAAAAAATATTCGAGCTGGTGTTATCATTTATTATAAAGAAAATGATAAGTCTATTTCTATTTTAACAGGTGTAACTGGCTTATGGTTATCTGATGATAAATATCGAAAAGAATATATAGAAAGTATAGAAAAATTAGAAACAACACAATCACAAAATTATGCATGGCAACATTTTGCTTTTCAAGCTCAAGAACTTTCTAATAAATATGGATACAAAGTAAACTATAGCCATATTGATGTTGATCATATTAATGAAGGTATAAACACTAAAATTGTTTATAGTACAAAATTTGTCATGATTAAAAAAAATAGCACAATTACTATTCCAAAAGGTCATATTGAATTATCTGATAAAAATGATATGAAAGATACAGTTATACGTGAAACAGAAGAAGAAATAGGATTTAGATTAGATAAAAGTCGTTTAGTTCCTACTGATAAAAATATGATCTTTCAATATGAGTTAAATAAAAAGGAAAAAGATGAATTAGAAACCATATTTAATTATCGAAATTTTTATTTTTATGGAGAACTTTTTAATATTGGATTTATAGACTATGAAAAATTATTAAAAATAATACAAGAAAATAGTGTACCAATTAATCCATTTACAAAAACAGCTATACGTTTATTTAATCCTGATTTAGTTAAGCCTAACTAATGATTTATTTATAATAATTTTTTATTATAAATGTTATTAAAAGTGATATTTTATAAATTGTTTTTAATTTCATAATCATTATTGATACGACTTGCTACTTGATTGGCATCAATAAAAAATACATTATTATTTTTAAATGAACACTCTGAACGATCAAATCCATCACCTCCATAGTTCCATTGAAAAACCCAATTATTTGTATTTCGAACTGTACCATCATATTTTACTTGAATATCTTCCATAACTTTAACCATTTTTCTTTGAATATAACCAGAGTTTGCAGTAGACATACTTGTATTTGAAATACCTTCACGACCGGCAATAGAATGAAAAATAAACTCTTGTGGATTCAAACCTCGTAAGAATGAATTTTTAATAAATCCACGACTTTCAAATTCTTGTTCCATTGTCTGATTTTCTAAAGGATAATGAGGAAGAGTTCGACGATTGCGATTTAATACAGGTTGAATACGTGAACCCATATGGTTTTGTTGACCTAACATACCTGTAATTTGAGTAATATTAAAATATTCACCTTTACTACCGGCAGTTACCGTATCAACAAACCCATTGTCATCTTTTAAATCATTTCGAGAAATTTTAAGTGACATATCACGAGCTTTATCAAGAATTGCACTAATCTTTAATTCTCTAATCCGTTCATGTGAAATACTAGCTTCAGTATCCTTTGCCTCAATAAAACATTTATATACAATATCTTCTATTTTTTTAGTTGATTTAGCAAGACAATCTTGGATACCAATTGTAAATGACCGATGAATTAAAAATTGGTTTGCAATAAATTGTACATTATTAATAAAATCAATTGATTTTTTTATACCATATTCTTTATGCAGTACATGAATGATCGTATTGTGTCCTTGTCCTAACTGTGATTTTGTCATTGCTCCTTCTAATAACACACCTTTTACAATTTTAACAACTGGCTGATCTTTACGAGCATCATTTTTCTTTATATAATCAAAATTTTTTGGAAGCATTAAAGAAATTAAATTTTTCCCACAATACATTGGAATAGTATAACCAAGTTTTTTACTAACTATTTGGATCCAATCCAAACGTTCTAAAATATATTCTGTTGTCCATCCATCTCCTTTCATACAAATATCAAAAAATCGTGCTCTTCCCATATCATTATCGTCTTTTGTTAATAAATACGAACCCAATAAAGCATCTTGTGTAATACATATAATATTTTTTGTTGATTGACTCGACATGATATTATGCATCGTTGTCGATAATGTTGCCAATTCTGCCCGTGCATCCGGGTCTTGTGGCAAAAATACATTCATTTCGTCCCCATCATACAGGGGTACCTACTCATCTAAGTATTTCTTCTTAGAATCATCGTTATTTTCCTTGCTTAAGGGAAATCATCCTTTCGGATGGGATTAGACTTTATCTTAAGCAAACAATGGTAATCAACCATTTGTTCACCAACACCCGTTAAGTCGTTGAGGGAGATTCCTAACTCATTTAGCTTTAGAATCTTTACCCGCGGATCACCCAATCATGAACGTTATTACTGTTGGCTTCGGTCATTACCCGAGTTCCGATCACACGCTTTCGCCTGTGTCGTAGTAGTTCATGCTATAAGGGACTTCCCGCTATTAAGATGTTTTGCATATAATTGTATAAATTCTTCTGGTACATTAATATTTTTATATTTATGAAAATTCTGCAGATTTTTAATATGGATTGATAGTTGTTCTTGATCAATTTTTTTATTTTTAGACAAGTTTTTTATTTTTGGTAATGGCATTAAATTTTTCCAATTTAAACAAATAAGCTGTTGTTTTTCATCTGATAAATCAAATTTTTTTATAGGAATAACATGATCAATATGCCATACATTACCATGATTTTTATATGACATTACATCACTAAAACAAAATTCAAGCCATTCTTTCAAATATTCTGCTGAACAGCCAATATATGAATCAGTTGATTGTTTTTTGTGTATAACTAATGAAATTCTTCTTTTAGTTAAAGTATGTAATTTAAACAGTGGATCATTATGATATCTTTCCTTATATTTTTCATTGATTTTAGCACGATTAGCTATATGATAATTAGATTTTAATTCAACAAATTTTTCTCTATTTGCTTCATTCCATATTTTACTTTTTTCTTGTCCAATTGCACTCTTACGATACTGTCTACCATTTTCTTTTTCACATTCTTTACATTTTAAACGACCTTTACGAAAGTCATTTAATGTTTTTGTGTTAGTGCAATATTTACATATTTTTGTATTTTCATCCATTTTATTTATCTGCAGTATTATTTTAAAGAATTTATTCAATTTTATACTAGAGAGTAATACGCTTTTCACGCTCCCTATTGCAGACCATGATGTTAATCTGCATTGAATGACTTTGTTGAAGCCAAGTTAAAACGAAATGTTTTATTTCCACGAATAATAATTCGTTTTGCCAACATACTACCTCGATGAAGTGTAGGTTGACGATTGAATAAAATAATATCACCATCTTTAAGATGTCGTTCTACTACATCTCCAATTTCAATCTTGTATGGTTTTTTCTTTGGTAAATCAATTGCTGTGATTTTTTCACCTTTTCGTTCAATTATATCTCCTTCTATCAAGTCAATTGGTTTTTTATTATTTTGGCCAAATGGATTAATTGTAAGACTTTTACGAATAATCTTATCTCCCCATAATAATTGTGTACCTTTTTTAAACATGGCATAACTTAAATTAATTTTAGAAGCTCCTCCATCTTTAATTACAAAGTTTGCTTTTCCATCATCTACTATTTTTTGTAGATAATCTTTATTATAAATACATACTGTTTCAGGCATTGTTAAATTCTTTGCAATTTTTTCAGGTACAACTAATTCATCTGTACGTACAGTGGGATCTGCGCTAATTACTGAACGTCCAGATTGATTACGTCGTTTCCCCATTAAATTTGATCGAATAAGACCATCTTTCCCACTAAGACGTTCTTTAATACCTTTTAAAGGTCGCCCATTTGTATGACGAGCTTTCCCTTGACTATTATTCATTAATGTTTTAATACGAAAATTTAAGGTCTGAATAATCTTATCTCGTTTTGATTCATTTGTATTTTCATCTACTAAATTTTTATTAGCCTTAATAATCTCAACATACTGTGTTGTAATATCATCATCACATGTAACATTATCTGCCATAACATATGGGCGAGCACGAGGTGGAATAACAGGTAATACAGATATTACTAAATTTTTTGGATGCATAAATTCTGGATTAAAACCAAGTACTTTAATATCATCTTCAACCATATGATCAAAAATATTTTTAATCTCAATCTCTTTCAATACAATTTTTTTATCCTTAAATTTCATCGAAATATCATTTGTTTTCTGCTGAAATGCAATCTTTGGTTTCGGACTTTTACAGTAATAACAAGAATCAATCTTTTCCATTTTTTCAACTATCTTTTCAAATCGAGTCTCTGTTTGATATTTTAAAATTCCATCTAATTTTAAATGTTCTTCTGATAATACAATTCGATGACATTTTACACAAAGACACTTTAAAAAATTTGTAATCTGTCTCAAATACATCGGATGTAATATATGGCAATTTAATTCTATAAATCCTGAATGTCCAGGACACTCTTTCGGGCATAGACCGCAGGACACACAGTGTTGATCTTGTTCCATGCTTCCCATACGTGGATCATAGACACTATTAAGTCCTGTAAATTTTGAATTTTCAATTTTACATACTGATCTTTCAATAATTTCTTCAGGAGAAAGAATACCAAACTGAATAGATGATATATCTTTATATGGAAAAACTTTTGTACTCATTAAAGTTAATCTAGACCAATTTACTTTATTTATTGTTCTATTCTTTTAAATTCAATTTTATAATTTTTTTAAATAAACAATGATTAATCCTAAAATTTCTAATAAAATTTTTAATATATAGGAAAAATCTAGGGCCCTAGGAAAAATCTAGGGCCCTAGATTTTTCTAATACCTATTTAAAAAAATAGGTATATATAAAATGGAGTTAGTTAAAGTAATAGATGAAACATTATCATTTAATGATAAACAAGTTCGAATTATAGGAACTATAGATCAACCTATGTTTGTAGCAAAAGATATCTGTAATATATTAGGATTAAAAAATGTCACAGATTCTCTTAAAATTATTCCAGAAAAATGGAAAAAAAATATAATAGTAGAATCAATTAGTGGAAATCAAAATACTAATATAATTAGTGAAGCTGGTTTGTATAAATTAATTATGCGTTCAAATAAAACTATAGCAGAAAAATTTCAAGAATGGGTATGTGAAGATGTATTACCTTCTATTCGTAAAAAAGGTAATTTTATATTACAAGAATATAAAGAACAATTGGAAGAAAAACAAAAAGAATTAACAACCAAAGAACAAAAAATCAGTCAATTAGAATCAGAAAATAAAGAAATTTCTAGACAAATTTTACGTAAAAATAAAAGATATTATAAAGTTGGTAATTGTGTTTATATTGTTACAAATAAAAATATTCCAAATCAATTTAAACTTGGACAAACTGATGATATTAATAAAAGAATGATTAGTTTTAATAATGCTAATCCAGATGAATTTATTGTACATAAAAATTGGTATACACGATTTAATAAAAAAATTGAAAAACTTGCTCATGATACGTTTCAAAAATTTAGAATTAATCTAAGTAATGAATGGTTCGAAATATCTATATTAGATAAAGTAACAGAATTTATTACAAAACAAATTGAATTTTTAGAACAATTTGATACAAGAGATGAAACAATTGAAGAAAAAAAAGAAGAAGAACCAATTATTGAAGAAGAAATTAAAGAAAAAACTAAAGAAGAAATTAAAGAAGAAATTAAAGAAGAAAAAGTTAAAACTAAAAAAGAATGTACAAAGTGTTTATTAACTTTACCATTTAGTAAGTTTTATTTACGTAATGATGTAATTAAAGATGATAATCCACTTAATAAATATCGTTCACATTGTAAAAAATGTATAGATAAACATAACAAAGAACTACGTGAAAAGATCAGACATGATGCAAATTATAATAAAAAAACATGTATTGATTGTAACACTGTATTAGATATAGACATGTTCTTCAAAAAAAGTGATAATACTTTGTTTGAAAATTGTATAACATGTTTTAAACAGAAAAAAGAATTACCTCAAAATACTAAACAATGTAGTGAATGTAATGAATTTAAAGAATCTATATATTTTCATAATCACTCTAATGGTATTCTTCGTTCTCAATGTAAAACATGTAGAAATAAAAGTATTGTGGAAGAACGTAAAAAAGTTCCAACAAAAGTCATTGAATGCGAATTTTGTCAATCACAAATTGTAGAAACTCACATAAAGGTACATCAACAAACAAAAAAATGTTTATATAAACAAGGAAAAATTGATGAATCAGAATCATCTAGAAAGTCACCGATTAGTTATCGATCAAAAACTGTTTTACAATTAAACAAAACAACCAATGAAGAAATAAATAGATATAAATCAGTCGCCGATGCGGCTAAAAGTACTTCTATTCGATATTCTAATATTAATTCTTGCTGTATGAAAAAATGTAAAACTGCTGGTGGCTTTATATGGGTATATTTAAATCCAATTTAATACAACAAACTGTAATATAAATAAAATTAAATTTAAATGATGCGATTGATAGATTTTTCTAAATCGTATTCCACACTTATTAATAAATATATTTCTATTAAAGGTTGGATTATTTCAACACATTCTAAAAAAGAAATTGTTCTTCACGATGGCTCCAAATCTATTCATTTACATTTATTAGCAGAAATATCTGTTATTAAACATATTCATAATGGATCTAGTATTTTAATTACTGGAATACTTAACCATTATAATGATTTAACATTATCTTATACTATTAATGTTGATAAAATTTATATACTTGGTAATATAGAAACAGAATATACTATCATTAATCCTGTTACCAAATTAAAAAAAGAATATCGTGAAAAGTATAATAATTTTATGACTTTTGTGAAAATCAATAAATAATTAACATTTTTATTTATATAAATTAGTAAGTTATGTCAAATAATATTATTCCTATTTACCAATTACACTGCACTATAAATAACCTTGGTAATTTATTATTTTATTTTATATATATGAAACAACCTTTTTCAACACAAGTATTATTATCTAGTTCTCGTGAAAAACCCCAATTTTTATTTATAAATAAACAATTTGTAAACAGCTTTGATATATATATAAATAATAGTAAAGATCATAAAGGTAATGTAGAAGAGCTTTATACTCATACCTCTTATATTATAAATAGTGATAAAGATTTTAATAATGAAAGTCTTATTGAAAATGAAATAAAAAACTGTAGACAAATACTTAAAATAAATGGTATTTTAATTGAAGATGTAACTTTTTATCATGATAAAAAAATCCAAAAAAGTTTAAACCGTAATAGTAGTGTGCGAGAACTTTCTATAAGTCCTATAGAAGAAAAAAAACGTAGATGTTGGTGTATTTAACAATTCTTACCTAAAGAGATATTATATTTATAAAAATCATGAAAGGACCTATATATGTACTAAATAGTAATGGAGAAGATGATAAAAAAAATGAAATTGTAATTCCTCCTATTGGATTTCAAAATACGGGTTCAATATGTTATTTTAATTCATTAATTCAATCATTATTATCATGTCGATCATTTGTTCATTATATTTGTAAAGAAAAACGCGACTCTCCAATTTATTTGTTTTTTAAATTTATTGCAATTGAAAAAAAATGGGATCCCTTTTTTACAAGTAAATTACTTCATTATATGACAGCTTATGCACCTAATCAAAGTAGTAGTGAATACTTTTTAAAATTGTGTGACTATGCAAAATTAGATGATTTATTCACTACAAAAACCGAAACGATTACAACTTGTTTGGAATGTAAAAATGAAAGTAAACTAATT
>Ga0209086_10000659_pt1 | contig 29513 bp, 25 predicted proteins | sample M_130207_XF_Meta_FD_187312 | JGI IMG/M metagenome (GOLD analysis project Ga0209086, IMG submission 187312) | Freshwater microbial communities from Lake Montjoie, Canada to study carbon cycling - M_130207_XF_MetaG (SPAdes) (version 2) | ecosystem: Environmental > Aquatic > Freshwater > Lake... | reverse complement strand
ACAAAACCTCACCACGATCTCGCTCCTTCAAACTCAATCGCAACTGCGCCATCTGTCCCCCAGAAACGTCACCAATGTGACATTTCTAAGTTGGACAACATGTGACATTTCTAAATTGGTACGACAGACGACTTCAAACACGCCAATGCCTTTTGACGCCGGGCAATCTGTCGGGGGGCGAGTCTTCGAGGCCCGCCGTAAGTCGTATGACTTTGGACTTGCTGCCTTAGCCCTCCGGGCTAAGGCAGCAAGTCATCCGCACGAGGAACCAATTGTCCGACCACTCGAGGTCTCGCCCCCGCTACTTCGGATCGGCGATCAGCACCGCCTCGCACCAGTTGGCGTAGTCGGCGACATCGGCGTGCTGGCCGAAATCAACGAGCAGCGTCAGTCGCTTCGCCCCGCGAACAGCGAGAGGCGGGATGACGAGCGGAACGGAACGGCCAGTGATTTCTGCACTGGTCCAGACGGGTTTGCCATCCAGCTCGATGGCAAAGCGCACGCTGCCCGCTCCATTCGCGGTGTCGTCGATGCCGACGGTCGCGCGGAACTCGCTGTCGTGCGGCATGAGGGCGTAGGTCGCCGACATGCGGCTGTGCATCCCCAAACCCGCGCCGTACTCGGTCCCACGCAACGACAACGGGCCATGCAGCACATTGGCGTTCTTCACGAGCGGCCAGCGCGCTGCGAGGTACGGCGTGAACGCGATCTCAACCGGTTCGCGGTCAGCCAGTGAGACCACGCGGTTGCCATAGACGTGACATGACACAACGGCGGCGAGCGGCAGTGCGAGGACTTGCTTCGACGAAGTAGTGAGCTTGAGTTCGGATTCTTTCAATTCGACACCTGTCACCGTGAAGCGCGAGCCGTTAACGAGTGCGATCACCGACCGACGGCCTTCCGTTTTCGCGGCACTCGTCAAAGCGGGATTGAACCGGATCGCGCGGACTCGGCTGCGATCCAACTTCAAGGGGCCGGTCGCCTGCTTCAACGTGACAAACGCGCCGTCGAGTTGCTCGAACTCACCCTGCGTTCGGTCTCCGTTGGCGAGCAACACGATGTCGTCGCCCGGCGGCAGCGTCTGTAAATCGGCGAACAACCGCTGACGATCGGCCTTCGCTGCGGGGAGGTCGAAGACGACAGCCGCCACCGTTTCGAGCGGCAACTTCAGGTCATTCTGAACCGCGCCGGTCTTCCATGCCGCCGACAGCACGTCGTCCGCGATGGCCTTTGAGTGCGCAACCAGCCGATCTCCGTTGGCCAACAGCACGAGCGACTCGCCCCCCGAGAAAGTGGCCGCTTTCCGGTCGAAGTGAAGCGAGACGACTTCATCGAGCGGCACTTCGCGCCGCGAGTCGCCTTCCAGAGTCAGCCGTTCATTCGTCCAATCGACCAGCATTAAGCGAGATGAACTGGCGCCGGTGGCCTCAATGACTGAGACCACTTCCCCCGCCATCGCCTGCGCCGCACCGAGGCAACCGAACCACAGCAGCGTCAACACAAACACGGCCGGCGCGGGAATGACTCCAGCCCAAGACAGCCACGCGACATGCACCGCGAGGAAGCGAAACAAAGTCTCCCCTTTCACAAACCAAATCGCCCAAGTTTGCGTTGGGTCCGACATCGAGACCTCGTGCTAAGTAGACGCCGCCCGGCTCACCTGCACAACTTTCTCTGCGGGTCTACCAGCCGTCACGACCACTCAAACGCGACTGGGGTCGGCAACATGCCGACCCCAGTTTTCGCTCACCGCATTTCAACGGTCTCACTGACCGCTGTCTTTCAGCTGGAAGCCCGTCGTCAGCGCGCCCTCTTTATCGGGGACCGTATACGAACCGCTGGTTCGCAGGTACTTCTGCAAGACTTCAAATGGCGGGAGCTTCCCGAGGTCGATCCCTTCGAGGAAGGTTTGGTTCTCGGCGTTCTTCAGCAGGTCGTACATCTGCTTGAGCTGATTGTCCTGCTTCTGGAACGAGATCATCGAGGCCTTCGCGGGGAAGTGCTTGGAAATCTGCTTGAACGCGGCGGAGTCCGCCAGCGTGGCGGCGGCGGCGGCGGTGTCTGAGCGCAACATTCCTTCGAGCATCGGCGTGTCGTTGGTGATAACGAGCTGCCCTTCCGCCACGGCAAACGACATCGTTTGATCCGGCAGCGAGACTTCGTAGACGGTCTCACCGTTGAAGTCGCGCGATTCGACATCGGCCCCGTCCATCGTGGCCAGTTTCGCGAGCAGCTTCTTCGCCTTGGCCCCGTCCTTCACGGTGAGAGCTACGAAGAACGGATTCGCGACCGCGTCGTCATCGTCCTTCGCCTGGCCTCCCCCAACCACATGGAACTTGCCATCGAGCAGATCGAGGAAATCCTTCTTCGGATGAATCCCCGGTTCGTTGTTCGCGACCTGATCCATGATTCGAGCGAGCGCATTGCGACCTTGGAACATATCGACCAGACCTTCAATCGCTTGATAAGCCCCGCCCACATTCCAGTTGCCTCCGACATACATGCTGGCCCCGGCCGAAACCCATTTGGGCGGAGCCAACTCGGTGGCGGGAAATTGAAACACGCTCAGGACACCCGCCGCTTCGGCGTAGACATACGTCTTGGAGACGGCATCGAAGTCGCCGGTGGCCATGTAAGTCGCGCCGCCCCAGCCCTTCAACTTGTCGAAGCCGAGCATCGAGATGAACGGTACCGCCATGCCGACCTGCGGCTGAGACGCTTGGGCCATGCTGATTCCGGCCCGCACCAAGCCGATCGGATCGACGAAGAACTTCATCGACGGTTCGCCCGACTCATCTTGGCAGCGGCTCATGACGTGCTTGAAGGTATCGTTCGCGGCGAGCGTGTTGTCGCTGTCCCCTTCCCAGCGATCGAGAATCGCCTTGAGAGCCGCCATTTCGGAACCGAACACCAAGTGGTTCTCATCGTTGAAGTACGACAACGTCTTGAACGGGAAGTCCTCTCCCGCGTCCTTGAACGTGAACGTGTGAATCTCGACATCGTTGACATCTTCGGCCGAATGCTCGGTCGCGTCTTCCAGCGACTCGTGCAGCTTCTTCAGCAGCTTTTCGACGATCTCTTTGCTGTCGCCATAATCGACCATCAACACCGCCGAGACCTTTCGCGCCGGCTGCTCCATCACGGCAAACGTGACTTCTCCCTGGGGCAGCTTGAGCAAGTCGTCGATTGAGACGCCCAGTTCGCCCTGAACCTGCTCCGACAGTTCACTCAGCTTCTTCTTCAGGTCGTCGAGGAACGGCTTCAACTCGGCATCGCGAAACATCGCGCCGCCCGTCGATTTGTCCCACTCGGCTTTGGACTGAGACACATCGGGGATTGTGACGAAGATGAGGGTCTCTTTCGGCAGCAACTTCTCACCGCCGGCATCTTCGTCCGCGCGGGCCATCTGCCCGCCCACCCATCCCTGCGCGAGGCACATCAACACCGCAGCGGTCCCGAACCACAGTCGTCTCATGAAAAAATCTCGTTTCTATTCGATGCGTTTGGCGAAGGGAGACAGAACCGCACGATTCGCCATCGTCTGTCGAGCAGTTCTGTAACAGAGGTGAAGCCATGCCGAACCCAGCCCAATTCGGCGGCGTATCTTGGCGAGTCCCGTTTCTCAAGACAATCCCGCTGTATCGCGCGTGGAGATCTCGCCTACGCAACTCGCGGTTGTCTCGGGCGGGGACGCGGGCGATGCGTGCCGCCACTCAGGCTACCCGGTGTTCTTGAAAACGGTTTCACGACGCAGGCGTCCCCAAGGTGCAGATAGGTCGCAACGGAGATTGCGACTCGAATCATCCGTCACGAGCCTCTGAGGCTGGCAATGGCACGAGGCCGATGCAAAAAAAGACCTCGGATTTCACGGAGATCACGGATAAAGAAAGATAAGAAGAGCGTCACCGAGCTTCGCCCGACATGACCTCCATCTTCATCTGCCATTGTTTGATCCGTGTCCTCCGTGAAATCCGTGGTTGCCTCTCTTGCTCGCGGTCGCAAAATCAACGGCGGCGTGTCACTCCAATCGAACGACTCAACGACTACTTGCCACTCGCGGCAATCGGTGTCTTGCGGCGTGGCGGGTCGAGATAGCGGAAGCCCGAGTTTGGGTTGTTGCGGTCGAAGGCGAAGGCTTCGTGGTTGTCGAGGAACAGTTTCAAATACGGCGACGGGATCGCGAAGCCGAGGCCCTCGGCAAACAGCAGCTTCATGTTTGTGACGCCGATCACTTCGCCGCGCGCGTTGAACAGCGGGCCGCCACTGTTGCCCGGATTGATCTCGGCCGTCGTCTGAATGTAGACCTGCCCTTTGAAATTGCGGTTCTTCGTGCCGATGATCCCCTGCGAAACGGAGCGTTCCAACCCGAGCGGGTTGCCGATCGCGAAGACTTCTTCGCCCTCTTGCAGGTCTTCGTCCGCAGCGAGGAAGACCGGCTTGAACACCAAGTCTTTCTGCGCCGGGATCTGGAGCAGCGCGAGATCGAAGAACGGATTCAAGGCGACGATCCGCACGTCATCCACACGCCGCCGATTGAACTCGCCGTCGGCTCCACGATGAAAAATGGTGGCCGAGATCCGCGTCTCCTTCTCGATGACGTGGCAGTTCGTCACGCAGAAGCCGCTCTCATTGACGATGAACCCCGAGCCGAGTCCGCCCGGTGTCTGGATCAGCACCACGCCCTCACCAAACTTCTCGGTCAAGTCTTTCACACTGCGACGGGGCAGTTCGGCAGTTCGGTAGAGCTTGTGCTTCTTCACTTCGACCGGAACGTTGGCCGATCCCTTCGAGGCCGTCCGCGTCTTGATTTGCGACAACGGCACCTTCACGACTTCCACACCGATATCCACCAGCAGCACATCGCCCTGCTGCTTGAGCACGTCCCCCTCGATGGTGTTCCCCGTCTTCAACTCGAACACGTCCGCGAAGACAACTCGCGGGGCACCGGCGGCGATCGCGACGACGATCAACACGAGTCCAACAGACGAGACGCTTCGGAAGGAGAGACGCGGCATAAGAGGACTCCGGCGTGGTGAACGATTCGACATCGGACGGGTTGGTTGCCGTCGTCGGCTAACAGCCTGTTGAGAATCACCCCACCGGGCTTGCCCCCGGTGGAATCAGGTTTTTGCAGTACTCAATTTCTTTTGGATTCAGAAGTAGTGCCAAGCCCCGCAAGCTGCCGGGGCAAGACCGGTGGGGTTGTTCAACGGGCTGCTGATTACTGCGCGTACTTCGGATGACACTCCGTACACGACTTGCCGATCTTGTTGATCGACTCGGTGAACTTCGCGTAGTTCATGTCCTTGGCCGCTTCGCCGGCTTCCTTGCCGCCGGTGATCAGGTCCGTGGCATACTTCTGATAGTCCGCCTCTTCCGTATCGGGATAGCCTTCCATTGCAATGATCTTTCCAAACGCGGCGATCAGCATCGCTTCGTGTTGGATCGTTTCCAATTCCGACTTCAGCTTCGCTTCGGTGTTGATGTTGAGCCGCAGCCATTCGGACGCTTTTTCGATCCGCTTCATCAAGCCCGAGCGTTCGGCCGTTTCCGAGAACGGTCGCTTCGCAACGACATCGCCCGCATCGGCGGGAACCGTGCCACCGAACACCGACGCGAGTTTCTCGTAGGCAACCTTCGACTTGTCGAAGTATTCCTTGCCTGGCTGACCGGATGCCGACGACAGTTCCGAACAGAAGTCGCGAATGAAGTGAGCGTTACTCTTCCAACTGGCAGCTTCACTGTGCTCGATCCCGATGCCTGCCAGACCCGCGAGCGCGGCTGCATCCCAGCTAATATCCTTGCACTTTTTGTTGTACGACCCCGGCCCCTGCATGTCGGTCGTGATTTGGTTGCGCAGCTTCTTGGTCTCATCTTGAACGACATCGATCGAGATGAAGTCGCTCCACACGAGACCGCCGCCCCCCGCTGCCGCCTTGGGAGCGTCGGTGGTCGTTTTGGCTGGCGTCTCAGCCGGAGCGGCATCTGTCTTGGCGACGGTCGCGGCCATCGGTGCCGCTGCCGTGTTTGAAACCTCACTCAAGGGATCGTCAAAAAAAGCGTCATACGGGATGCCGCGACTGCTCTTCTTGCCGCCGCCACTCGATGCGGACTTCGAGTCCCCCGCGTCACCGTCTTCGTTCCGTGCGGTGGTCTTCGATTTGGACGAGGTCTTCGGAGCCGCCGCAGACTTCTCACCTTTGGAAGTCGTTTCGGCCTTGCCACCACAGCCAATCGCGCAGACCAACGCGATCAAGACCATCGACATTCCCGACCCATGACCGAACCGAGTCGGGTGGCCCGGCGCGAACGATGCCATTCCACCACGCCCGTTGTTCCCGAAACTCAACATCTCAAACTCTCCTTCGATTTCAGCGAGGGACTCACTGAGAAAATGAGTCCACTCGCGTTTTGTGGCAGCGTAATGAACGGGGCGGATTATGGTTTCAGCACGGTGTCACCGCAATGAGTTCGACGATGTGCTTCCAAACCGTGGACGAGATCGTTGAGCCGCTTGCATGGTGAGGGTGGCGCAATTCATGCCACCCCGAAGCGTGAGCGAGGACGCAAGCTGCATCCTCGCTCACGCTTCGGGGTGGTGTCAGCGTGCCCGAGCCTGCTGATACATCAGCCAATGCTGCGGACTGGGCTAGCTGGGGAGAATTTGACGCCCATTCCTTGTCTCGGCAAGGTCAACGTACTATTCGTATCTCGTACTTTGAGTCCTCAACGGAGCGGCTTTTACCAAGTTTGGCCGAACCAAACCGGAGTCACCCGGACTCATGATCTATGTTTTGCCTGAGGCTCAAGCGGTTGGCCACTGCGGCTGGTGCGAGTGCCTCTAAAATTTTGAATTGAGGTCGCCTGCATCTCGCAACGGAGTGGATGCCGGTCCTCACAGTAAGGAGAGCGACGATGAGAAAGTTTGTTGCAAGTTGCCTGTTGGGATTGGTCGCGATGGCCACCGTTTCCAACGGTGCCGAGTCCCGGTTCGTTCGTCCGATCAGCCAGTTGGGACGCACCCCGACGCTGCTGAGCCAGGTCGATCTGCCAATGCCCGCACCACTGAACCCCGTCCCGGAAGTTCAGTACAGCGGTCCCGTCGGCGAGATGCCGATGATGCACAGCTCGGTTGAGGTGTATCAGAACGTGAAGTACCGCCAGGAATTTAAGGCGGCCCCCTGTGCGAAGCCCATCATCGTGCAAGTTCCCGATCCCTGTGCCTGCAAGACGGACTGCTGCACGAAGGCGTGCGTCAATGTGCAGATTTGCGTCCCCGAATGTGGCTGTCCCAAGGTGAAGGTCACGCGCTGCGGCAACAAGGTCCGCTACGACTACGGCAAGTACGCCATCGACATCGTCTCGGCCCACGGGCGAGTCGTCGTGGACTACGATCGCTGAACATTCGATCTGAGTGCTGATGGAAGACAACCTAGCGGCCCCGCGTTCCTGAACGCGGGGCCGCTTTCGTTTCGCGGTCGCAAAACAGCAACACGGCCCACGCGGTTGAGTGAAGCAATCCTCTCACTTTGGATCGTGTGCTGGTCGAGCGAGAACTCGGCCGGTCGTCGCGGCCGATGGCACTCGGGAGCATTGGGCCGAAGCTTCGAGATTTTCCAAGAAAGGTCCGACCTGCTTCCAAATTGGTTCTATATTGGCTTGTTGTTAAAAGTCCCCGCATACGGCGGGGCGATGCAAAACCTAATCAAAGGGCAGGCCATGGTGACTCTCAAAGCACTCGTCGTCGATGATTCCGGCGTCATGCGAAAAATGGTGATGAAGGGTCTGACTGAATCGAAGCTCGTCAACTTCGAGTTCATCGAGGCGGTCGATGGTCAGGATGCCCTGACCAAGTTCGATCCGAAGGAAATCGATATCGGCTTCGTCGATTGGAATATGCCGAACATGACGGGGGTCGAGTTCGTGCGAGAAATTCGGAATCTGTATGGCGGGGGTGTTGGCAGTGTGCCGCTGGTCATGGTCACCAGCGAAAAGACGATGGGCAAGATTCAAGAGGCCCTGGACGAAGCGGGAGCGGACGCCTTCATTTGCAAGCCGTTCACCATTGAAGAACTGCAAACCAAGCTCAAGAAAACGGTGGAGCGAGCTGGCATTCTCCGGTTGCGCAAGGACGCGGCTGAGAAGAAGAAACAACAACCCAGCGGCGGACTACTCGCCGGTCTGTTCGGTTGATTGGTGCTGGCTCATGTTCTTGGTGTGATGGTCTGCGCGTCGCGGAAGACCCTTCATCCCAGTTCTCTCCCGACCACCGAAGCGGCGGTACCCGAGCCGGGGTGAGGGAACAAAACGTAATTCTGTGGATCGAAGTCTCCTGCTGAAGGCGGATGCAATATGAGTTCCAACGTACAAGGTGACCTAGCCTCCGTCATTGCCGACGCGGTGAAGTCTTCGGTGGGAGTGACCTTCAACTCCATCTTCGGCGAGCCGCCGGTGTCCGTCGCCAGCGAGGGCCCCACGGAATCGTGTGCCCGTGTGGCGAGTGTCATCTCCTTTTTTGGGACGAGTCCGTGGGCGCTCACGCTCGTGCTGCCGGAAGAGACCGCCGTGAAGATGGCGCTCAAATTTACGGGCTTTGAAGTCCCGTTCGACTGTGCCGACATGGGCGATGTTGTGGGGGAACTCACCAACGTCTTGGCGGGAGAAGTGGTGGCACAATTGAACCGCCGCAGCATCCAATCGCAGATGTCATTGCCGATGGTCGCGAGGGGCAACGATGTCGAACTGTTGAAGCCCACGGGAGCACCCGCCAGTCATCTCGGGTATCAGTCGGCTCAAGGCCACTTCTGGTTTGAAATCTGTACGGCGTCCACGGTCCAGCGGTTGTGCCGGAAGCCGGGGACCGCCGCCTGATCCGGAGGACCGGACATCGCAACGCATTGAGGAGGGACCAGCGACGCCAATTAGGAGTTACGCAGTGGCGTTGATTGTCTGTCTGTCGTGTGGGTGTGTGCGGTAGGCGCGGACGATGCCCCACTTGGCGGACAGCCAGTTAGTGCCGGTGTGGAAGCACCACTTCTCGATCACCAGAAACGCCAGTCCGATGTGACCGCGCTGGGCGCCCCCTCTTGCGGCACTGACAGCGTTCCACGTTCGTCACCTGTTTCAAGCCCCGATGGTACTCTTCGATCCGCCAACTGGCGTCGACCAAGCGCAAACGATCCCGTTCGTCCAACTCCAGGTTACTCGTGGCCCAGTGCGCCGTCGTGCCGTCCTTGGCGACGATGCGAAACACTTTGACGAGCCCGTACCCTTCCAGATGAACCACCGTGCCACTCGCGGCAATGTCGCAGGCGCTGACGGCCCGGAACCCCGTTTGATCCGGGTTCACCCGCCGATTGGATTTCAGCCGCGTGAGCCACGGCCACCCCAGCGTTTGCAGCCGTTGCAAGTTTTCCAGACTGCTGTACCCACCGTCGAACAGCACGCACTCCGGAGAGAAACCACGCTCCTGCGCCACGCGCAGCAAATCGCCGAAATGGTCGTTCTTCGACTGGCCGTCGTTGGGTTTGTCGTAAATCCGATCGTCACAGGGGAGGTGTCGGTCGCCATCGGTCCACAGCAGGGTCGGCAGGTCGATCCCCTGGACGACGCGGTGATGTTTGCCCGACCACATGTGATGTACCAGGTCCATCTTGCGGGCGTAGGGCTTGGTCGAGCACGCTGTCGTCCAGCACCAGCACACCGGAGGTGCGGCGAACATCCGACCGCACCTCGGTCCACAGCGTCTCGCTGTCGGGTTCCAACCGGTGCAACAGCCGGGTGTAGGCGTCGTGTACCGCAGGGGCAGACGCGTCGGTCTGCGTCCGCTACGCCTCCATCGCCGTGGCGCGTGCGGGGGCGATCACGAAATCAATAAACTGCGAGGGCGTGACTTTGGGAGCACCCATCCGGGCGAACCTAGCCCGTCTGCGGACGTTCCGTAAGCCGAAAGCCACAACACTGCGTCACTCCTAGCCAATGTCGCGCTGGTCCCGATTTTTTCCCCGGCGAAGAGATCTCAGCGAACGCAGGTGAGTCGAAACGAAAGTCGCCTTTGACTCAGCAGCCGGACCGCGTAATCACAAAGTGAGTGCCGTTGGGCTGACGCCGCCCCGCTCAGAGGCTTCACCGAAGACCGCGAGTCTCCCTCAGGTTCAGGCCGTGAGCGCCGCGCACCGCGTCTCTGTCAGACGCACGATGAAGGGCAAGCCTTCGCACGACAGGCGGGCGACCACCGTGTGGTCGGCATCCGCGACGGGAAGAGAGCACGTCTCCTCCACATTGGGGAGTGACAGGTCGCACTCGCCACCGGACAGGATCCCCTTCACGTTGCCGCCGATCACGTTGACGATTTCGCCGAGCGCGTCACGCAGATGGTCTTCCTCGACATCGAACACGTCGATGAAAAACATGCGGCACGCGATCCACCGAGCGATGACGAGATCGGTTTCAATTTCGACTGTCGCGGCAATTTCGCCGCTGATCTGGACGGAGGCGATCCAGCGCACGGCGTCAGCGTTGGCCGACACGGGGCCTGCCAAAACAACGTCGAGCATGGTTCCGCAAACATCGCAGGCAAGTTGTGACAGCATCGATTCATCAATTGGGAACATGGTTTGGCTTTCTCGGTCAGGTGTGTGTGTGGAATGGGAAGCAGAATCGAGAACGGGTGTCCGATTGAGTTTGGCCATCAGCGGGAAGTGCGCCGACGCTGACGCGGAAATGTTCGGGCCCGGACTTGCGGCCTGACTCGTTTTCAAAAGGACAGCATTTCCATGGCGTCCCGCCGGGAGGTTTCCATCACGGTGGCCGCGATCTTCGCGAAGCGACTGGCGGCTTGCGGCACACCGCATTTCTCCAGCAGTGCGACCGATGGGTTGCTCTGCGGGTCATAGTCGTTTGCGTCGTCGTACCGTTGCAGGTGGTTCGCCATGTGATCGCTGGCAGCGATCAGGGCCACGAATCGCTGATGATTCACCGATTGCTCGGGATGATGGTGGTATCGCACCACATCGATCAGCGGCTCGGGCAGGGCATTTTTCTGAGCGAACCAGACGCCCACCTCGCAGTGATTCGTTTCGATGGCGTTCTGCTCGGTGATCAGCGTCTCCTGGCTCTCGTCGAAACTCATGGGATCGATGACCGAGAACTGATCGGGGTAGCAGGTCGCCAGCAACATCCGGCCGATGTCGTGAATCAGCCCGCCGACGAATTCCTCGCCCTGAAAACCGACATTCAACGAGCGATTGAGATGCAGCCCGAGCAGCGCCGTGGTGAAGCTGTGCCGCCAGAGCGTTTCGCGGATCCACTCCTCGTCCAGCGTCATCTGTTTCATCATGCTGCTGAAGCTGGAGGCGATGATCAGACTCTTGCACTGCCGGAATCCGAGTCGGACCACCGCTTGATGCAGGTTCATCACGGTCTGTTCGCCGGCGAACAGGATGCTGTTGGCCATCCTGAGGATGTCCGAGGCCAGTGTCACGTCCCGTTCCACCACGGCCGCAAATTCGTTGATCCCGCAGTCGGGATCTTTGGCGACATCCATGGCCTGTGCGGCGATGGCGGGAAGCATCTTCAGGTGCTTGGCCCGCAGACGCAGTTGCTCGTGGACCGCGGTCGGCAGCCGCGGTGCGTCGGAATTCAAGGGGGCGAGGAGTTCTTGCAGTGCGGGCATGGGCAACCTTTGGGAGTGATGGTCAGCAGCCGTCTCCGTGGAAATCAGGGTGAACCTGCCGCGCGTCAGGCCATGGTGACGCCGATGAGATTCAACTTGTCCACCAAGATCTGCGGCGTGAACGGCTTCATCACAAATTCATCGACACCCGACATGAGGGCCCGCGCCATCTTGGACGGCTCGGTTTCCGAGGTGACCATGACCACTTTCAGCGTTTGGTAGTCTGCATGGGCGCGGATCGCCCGCACGAACTCCAGGCCATTCATGACGGGCATGTTCCAGTCCACAAAGACCACATCCACGTGCCCCATCTCGACGAGACGGTTGAGGCCTTCGATTCCGTCTCCCGCTTCCGTCACCTGGAAACCGAGTGGCTCGACAATCTGTCGCAGGATGCGCCGCATGGCACGCGAATCGTCAATGATCAGGGTTTTCATAGTTCACCTTTCGTGGGAATTATCGCAGCCGATAGATGCTGGTCTTCTCGACTTCGGAACGAACGTAAGACTCGTCAAGGTTGAAGGTACTCTCAGCCCCCCCCAACAGTAGGGCTCCGTCGGGACGCAGCAGGCGACGGATCTTGCCCAAGATGTCCTTCTTGGTCTGAACGTCGAAATAAATCAGCACGTTCCGAATGAGGACGATGTCCATTGGAGGCAGAGTCGGCCAAGCCTCGATCAGGTTCAGCGGACGAAACTCGATCATCTGGCGGATCGTCTCTTTCAGTTGCCAGGTCAGGCCCTGACGGTCGAAGTACTTCAGCAGAAAGGCAGCCGGAAGGCCGCGGTTGACCTCGATCTGGTTGAAGCAACCGGAACGAGCCTTTTCCAAGACCTGAGTGGAAAGATCGGTGGCCAGAATCTTGACATCCCAACTCGCGAGTTGAGGCAGGTGTTCTCGAATCAGCATGGCCAGACTGTAGGGTTCCTGGCCGGTGGAACTGGCCGCGCACCAGATCCGCAGTTGACGTGTCGCCGCCCGCTTCGTGGCGAATTCCGGCAAGAGCACCTTGCGGAGCGCCTCGAAGGGCTGCAGGTCGCGGAAGAAGGAGGTTTCGTTGGTGGTCATCGCCTCGACCACTTTGGTGTGCAAGCCGCCAATCGGACTCAGACGCAGTTTGGCCACCAGTTCGTCAATAGACGCAAAGCCCTCGCGCCGTGCCAACGGTAGCAGACGCGACTCCACGAGATAGGTCTTCTCGGGTTCGAGCACGATTGCCGACCGCTTGCGGACGAAATGGCTGACAAACTCAAAATCGACGGATTGCAAGATGCCCATCCTTCCTTAGTGTGGTGCCAACGAGATTCAAGCTCACTCGTCGAGATCCAACTCACTCATCGAGATCCAACTCACTCATCGAGATCCAACTCACTCATCGAGATCCAACTCACTCATCGAATGGATTCTCTGATGGCTTACCGGGAACTTGCTTTAAATCACACATCCGACATGCGGAGGGCGTGACCGCGAACGATTCTGCGGATGCGACGGGATGAGTCTGTCCGAACCCGCGGGCCAAGAGTTCCGAAATCGCTGTGCGCGAGCCCTTCGCTGTGTGCGGGTCTCCCGACCCCGCCTCCAATTCCGCGTCGTCATTCGTCACGAGACCCACCAACCGAACCGTTGATTGCGGCAGTGGCGGCATTTCAAAGGCACGATGGATGACTGCTTCCTGGTCCAGCGTCACAAATATTTGAGAGTCCTTTCAGTGGGAATTCCGACGCGGCCTTTCTGCACACGCCTCACAATTTCCCCCGCGATCTGATTGAGCGGCAGCACGGCATCGGCCAAACCCGCATTGGCCACGAAGCCGGGCATGCCCCAGACGACACTGCTCTGCTCGTCCTGCGCGAGCACTTGCCCGCCGACGTCCCGAATCAATTCACAACCACGCAGGCCATCTTGGCCCATGCCGGTCAGGATCACGCCCAAGGTTCCTGATCCGTAAATGCCGACCACGGATCGAAACAGCACATCCACCGCTGGCCGACAGGAGTTTTCGGGAGGCTCCTGTTGCAGAGCCAGCACCAAGTTGGCCCGGTCCCGTTTGACGATCATGTGATAATCGCCGGGAGCGACATACGCCTGACCGGGCAGTATCCGATCGCCGACGGCACCCTCGTGTACACCGATCTCACATTGCTGATCCAGCCGGTCGGCCAACAACTTCGTGAACATGGGCGGCATGTGCTGCACGATGACAATCGGCACGGGAAAATTGGCGGGAATCGCCGGCAGAAGTTCGGACAAGGCATTCGGACCGCCGGTCGAAACTCCAATCGCCAACACCTCAATCGGCGAGGCTTTGACAAGTACTGACCGAGGAGCCGGAACCGGACGCGCAACATTCGGCGCTGGGGTCGCGGCGGCAGGCACCACGCGTCCCGCCTTGCCGCACAGGGCTTTGATCTTCGGGATCAGTTGGTCGCGCAACGACTGCTGAGCCGCCGCCACGCTGCCGACATTCGCCGGCTTGGTCACATAGTCGCTGGCCCCGCGAGACAACGCATCGAGCGTCGTCGTGGCTCCCCGCGCGGTCAGCGTGCTGAACATGATCACGGGCAGCTTCGGATAGATTTTGCGAATCGCGACCAGAGTCTCCAGGCCATCCATCTCCGGCATCTCGATGTCCAGCGTGATGATGTCCGGATTGACCTGCGGAATCTTCGCCATCGCAATTTTGCCATGCGCGGCCGTGCCGACAACTTCCAACTCCGGATCGGCTGTCAGTACGTCGCTCACAATGCGACGGACGACGACGGAGTCATCAACAATGAGAACTCGAATCTTGGCCATGAGATAATTACCTTGTGTGTATTCTGGAATCGAATGTTTATCACCTGACATGCAGTCAACAGTGATCGCATTCAGCGCGGTGTCCAATCCTTTCGCCGGGAAGCCGCACAGCCAGCACAGGTCATAATGAACATCTGTGATTCAGCCCACGGAAGACACAGAAGGAATTGCGGGCAGAGATTGGCCATTCCACGAGTTGCTCCCGCGACTTAGATCGCCCTATGGTCTTCGTCTCTTTCCGTAATGACCGTGTAAGAAATTTGATGGCGCAATCCGTGAGGGATCCGGTCACCGACAGGACATCCGCGCTGATTGTCAGAACGTTGACGGTGGCAAATCAGCGTTCGCCCGCCGGCTTTTTCTTCGACTCGAGCACGAACGAGCAGACCAATGCTGAGCCGCCGCGGACGGCACAGCGGGAGAGCGTTTCGGCTTCGGGGATGAGGTCGAAGTTGAAGGCAAAGCGACGGCCGAGCACCTCCAGCATCTTGGGCAGGCCCTCGACAGTGATCCACTGTCGCTGCTCCGGATGCCCGTGGAACATTTCGGTCGAGAGATAGCACCGGCCACTCGGTGCGAGAATGCGATCGATCTCTTCGCCGAGCCGCTGGATTTGATCGTCCAGCAACGACGTTCGGAACTCGTCCATCGTGGAGAGCCGCCGAGCCTCCTCGTCGCTGCTGTGCGGTCCGATCTGTGCGGCGACGTGCTCGGCAAAGTAGCCGTATCGGTTCGTGCTCGAACTGTGATATCACCATCGACGAGGTCACCATCTGCACTGCGTCTTGGGAGATGCTCAGCGGCCGGCGATGAGGCCTGACACGAGCGGCGAGAACGCGGGCACGAGCGAACAGCCGCTTCCCGGTGCGGACGGGACCGAGATCTGTGCTCACCGCTCGGCCAAAGTCGCTCGCATCGCCAGCCGTCACGTGGGCGTAGTGAACTATTGGCAGATCGCCAAGCTCGAAGGCCGCACAGTGCAGCGGTTCGCCCTGACTCGGCACACAATGCTCGCAGACGCCTGCCGTCCGCATTCCCGGCGGGATGCTGGAAGTGACGGCAATCGCGCTGGACAGAGGGAATCCTTGGGTTGCAATACATGCCGTTCGGTCGGCCATCGGCATCCGTTTCGATGATCGAAAGCATGACCCCGACGTCCACAGAACCTGGCAACCAATCGGCCAAGTAAACCATCGCCCCCGTCGCAAGAAATGTTCGGTAGGGGATGTCATTCAGAAGGCCCGCATCCAGACAAGTGACGGCGCTGGGTGAAGTCGCGGCGAACACGCGCTGGATGTTCTTGCGCTGCTGATCGAAGGTATCCCGACAACACACCGCATACTGATCCGCCGCGCTCGGCACCTGGGAATTGGCACCTGAAAATAAGTTGTCCCAACTCGTCGATGTCATGTTCGGCTCCGTCCGATCGATTCCTCGCCTCTTCGCCAAAATCGGATGACTTCGCTACCAGTGCCTCCGGCCTGCCGTCAAGTTTCGGAGTCGCCGCAGAAGTTGATCGGTCTGCCCATAAATCCTGGTAGAGATCTCGCCCGATGTCGTGCTGGTTTTCGGCCAGTTGGGAAGCTATTTCGGCCCATTGCCTAACTGATGAGAGTTCGTTGCGTTTGTGGTTCGGCGGCGATCACCGGCAGTCGCCAGACCACGATTAAGCCGATCGTTGCCAAGCCGAACAAGAGCACCAGCAGCGGCCAGGCGAGGTTTGTCAAACAAACGCTGCCAGTGATCGCGAGCGGAATGCAGATGAAGGCCGCGAGCTTGGCCTGTGGTCGGACGGCACGGTGCGCTTGCCAGTCGCACAGCAGCGCTCCCCAGACGGGGAGCCGAAACAACCACGCTTGCCAGGCGGGGCTGGAACGCGAGAAGAAGAAGCTTGCCAGCAACAGAAACGGCGTCGTGGGCAGGATCGGCAACAATGCTCCGAGTCCCGCCAAACCGACAAAGCAGAGTCCCAAGCCGACGTACAGCCCACGTCGCAATCCGGCCACTGATCGATTCGTTTCCTCGAACATGGCTGATCCTCCAGGACGATTTTCCTGACCCCACCGCTGACCCGACTGAAGATCTCTAAGTGTTTGAGGAGACCTTCGGTCGGGCCTTGTGGGGCATCCTTACCAACTTCGTGACACCTATTTTTTGGCTTTCACAGCGGCTGGCTTACGTCCGGATTTCTCCGCCTGATCGCCGACGTTGAACTCATTGACGAGCGATTGCAGTTCGACGGACATGCGCGTGAGTTCCTCCGTGGCTCGCTGGCTGTTATTGGCACCTTCCGTCGTGTTCTTGGCGGCTTCGGCGACGGACGTAATGTTCTGAGCGATCTCGGTCGTCCCTTTGGAAGCTTCGGCCACGTTGCGGCTAATTTCGTTGGTTGTCGCGGTCTGTTCTTCGACGGCGCTGGCGATCGTGCTGGAGATGTCGTTGATCTGGTTGATGACCGCGCTGATCTCGGCAATCGCTCGGACTGCGCCTTTGGTATCGCTTTGAATGGCCTCAATTTTCTGGCTGATGTCTTCAGTCGCTTTGGCGGTTTCCTTGGCGAGTTCCTTGACCTCGTTGGCCACGACGGCGAAGCCCTTGCCCGCCTCACCGGCACGCGCCGCTTCGATTGTGGCGTTCAACGCCAAGAGATTGGTTTGCTGCGCGATGGAGGTGATGACTTTGATCACCTTGCCGATCTCGATGCTCGATTCGCCGAGCTTGGTAATCGTGGCGTTGGTCGTCTCCGCCACCTTGACCGCTCCGGTGGCCACCTTGGCGGCCTCCGTCGCATTCTTGGCAATTTCTTTGATGCTGGCACTCATCTCTTCGATGCCAGTGGCCACGGTCTGCGTGTTCTTGCTGACCTGCTCGGCCGCGGCAGACACGACGTTGGCCTGAACAGCAGTTTCCTCCGAGTTGGCGGCCATCTGCGTCGCCACGGCGGACAATTCTTCTGATGCGGCGGCCAACGTACTGGCGCTGGAGCCGAAGGAACTGAACGTGTGACGCAACTTCACTAGCAATTGGGTCAGCCCCTCGCCCATCCGACCAATCGCGTCCTGGCCCGACACGGTCACTTCCTTGGTCAGGTCGCCCTCTGAGACGGCATTGACCACTTCCAGCATCGAATCGACCTTGCTGCGCAACTCTTCCGCCTGCAGCCGTTCCTTTTCCGCCAGATCCTTGATCTGCTTTTCGGTGGCGAGTTTCTGAGTGATGACTTCCCAAGTCACCATCGCACCAAGGTACTTGTTGTTCTGATCGAGGATAGGGCTCACCAACAAGTCGAGTGTCTCAGGGCCGACTTGAATGTTGGCCTGACGCGGGAGGTTCTTCGGATCGCTCAGGATTCCCCGTTGATAACTGGGGTTTTTGTGGAACACGTCGATGTTCTGGCCGATCATCTTCTCGACGGGAACCGGCAGCAGATGCTGGAGTGCCTTGAGCGTTTTGGTGGAGGCCGGGTTCATGTACCGGATCACCAAATCCTTGTCGGCGAACATGATGTTGACCGGTGCCTGCTCCATCATCGACTGGATGCGGGCCACCTCGGTTTCGGTCTTGAGCTGCTCGGTGATGACCGACCAAGTGACCATCGCGCCGATGTAATTCTTCTTGTCGTCGTAGATGGGGCTGACGAGCAGGTCGAGCGTTTCGGGACCGACTTGGATGTTGGCCTTGCGCGGCAGGTTCTTCGCATCACTCAGCAGTCCCCGCTGGAAGGACGGAACCTTGTGGAACACGTCGATGTTCTGACCGATCATCTTCTCGACGGGAACCGGCAGGTATTGCTGGATAGACTTCAAGGTTTTCGTGGAGGCCGGGTTCATGTAGCGGATGTTGAGATCGAGGTCCGCGAACATGATATTGATCGGCGAATTCTCCGACATGCTGGCGAAGCGCGTGTTGATGAAGCGCTGATTGACGGCCTCGGTCGTGTCAACCGCGAACTTCACCACTTTGAACGGCTTACCTTCGGCATCGAAAATCGGGTTGTAGCTGGCCTCAATCCAGACTTCCTTGCCTCCCTTGCCGATCCGCTTGTATTCGGCCGCTTGTAACTTTCCGTCGCCGAGGTCACGCCAGAACTGCTTGTACTCCGCGCTGTCCCGATAAGAGGGTTCGACAAACAGGCTGTGGTGCTTGCCCTGGATCTCGTCGAGCCGATAGCCCAACGTCTTCAGGAAGTTCTCATTGGCCGTGATGATCGTGCCGTCCAATTCGAACTCGATGACCGCCTGCGACTTGTTGATTGCCGCCACTTGTCCGGCGTAGTCCACGAATTGCTGTTCGCGTTCGGCAGCGATCTTCGGATCGGCGTTCCCATTGCGCGAGTTCGCTTTGGCGTTCGGGCGACGATCTGGTTGGGTCGACATTTCGGGAGTCTTTCTTTGTTGGGCACGATCAGCGCGAGGGGATGGGATATTGACAATCTCGAGGGCGAGTGGGCGATCGCCGCCACAACCTCGTCAATCAAATCGAACGGGACTTCGAGCTCTTGCCTCGTGGCGACCAAATGCCCGGCAACTCGGTCAAAATGCCGCGGCTCAATCGGGAATATATCTTGAGCTTCGCGCATCGGACGCCCCTTGATAGACGTCCGGAACACCCAGGGCCGGCCCAAAGTACTGCTTCTGCCGGCCCTTCAGCCATTCCAAGTTGGTCCGGCTGAAGAACGATTGCAGTTCCGCATCCACCAACACGCGGTCATAAAATGCCTCAACCACCGCGCCGATCGCCGACGCCCCCCACAGCCGCTCCTAAGGCACTCAACGACTTGGATCGTCGTTGGAAATAGCCGTCCGTCGTGAGCATGAAGTCCCCCTGTTCCTCTGTGGTACCTTCAAGATTCTAAGCCTTGGGAGTGATCTGAGTTTAGTGAAGTGTCACTTGGAACAGCTGCGTCCGATCGGCTGCTCCGACTCTCAGCTCGGCGGGCTGCCTGCTGGGGAATTACCAACCGACAGCCTTCTCTCCACGTCATATCTTTTATCGACAATAAACTCAAAAAAGCATGTAAGTGTGCCATTGACTCTTTGTGTAATAAATTCCCTGACACGGATTAGGGCTGGCTCGCACACTGGGTGGTTATGGCGAGATGGGCTGCTAGCGCGATGTTGATTTACTTGTAATAGAGTCGTCCGTGTCGTCCGGTTGATATCCGCGAGCAGGGAGGCGGTATTGTGAATGAGATGATGTGTGTGCGTCTGGAGCGAGATCGGTTGTTGGAAGTGGCTCAGCATTTCGAGGGGTTAAAGGATCCGCGATCGTCCGTAAATTGACATCATCCGTTAGTCAGTGTGATGGTGTTGGCGTTGATGGGAATTCTGGCGGGGGCGAGTGGTCCGACGGGGACCGCCGAGTGGGCGTACCTCGATCGAGTTCGACTGTGGGAGGTCATGGACTTGCCATACGGTGTGCCTCGGAAAGATGTCTTTCGGCGTGTGTTATCGACGTTGAACTCCGGTGCGTTTCAAGCCTGCTTCGTGAGTAGGTTGCAGGCCATGCTGACGCGTGCGGCGGCGGCCACGGGAGTGACTCAACCGATCTACGCGGTGGATGGCAAGACGCTGCGGCGGAGTCATGATCGGGGCAACGGTTGGGGAGCGCTGCACTCGGTCAGCCTGTGGGCGGCGGACTATGGACTGACGCTCGGGCAGGTCGCGACTGCCGAGAAATCGAACGAAATCACGGCAATTCCCGAGTTGTTGAAGCTGGTCGAGATCCAGGGGGCGATCGTCACCATCGACGCGATGGGAACGCCGACGGCCATCGCCAAGGAGATCGTTGCGGGCGAGGCCGACGATGTCTTGCCACTCAAAGGAAACCAAGAAAGGCTCTATCAAGCGGTCGTCGCGCACGTCGATCAACACCTGTCCACCAACTTCGCCAACTGCGGTGCCGAACGGTTCGTCGTTTCCGAGATCAGCCACGGTCGTCCCGAGCCACGGATCGTCATCCAGATGCCCGCCCCCAAAACACTGCCGGGCTTTGAACGATGGTCGAGCTTAAGGACCATCGCCGTCGTGATGCTGTTCTCACAAACTGACGGAAAAGAGACTGATGCCTCGCGGTACTTTATCAGCAGCCTCGCTCTGGATGTCAGACGACTGGCTCATGCCGTCCGCAGCCATTGGAGCATTGAAAACACCTGCCACTGGTCCCTCGATATCACCTATCGAGAAGACGAGTCCCGCATCTGCGAAGCGAAGTTGCGCGAGAACCTCGCATGGCTCAATCGCTTTTCATTGTCATTATTAAAACAACATTCCGAAGGCAAAAGCCTCGCCATGCAACGCCGACGCTGCGGCTGGAACTTCGACACACTACTCAACGTCCTTGACGCTCAAAGGACTTAGTGTGCGCTGGCCCTGGTGAGAAATCCGCCACGTAGGCGGCGGTCATGATCTTCCAATGCAGATTTCGCCGACGCCAAATTTCAGCCCCACGCTAATCATGAACAGCACGATCGTGGAAATGACATGCAACATGGCATCCTCCTTGACTGGGACTGTTCGGCTTAGAGGCTGACGAAAAACTGGCGATGATGAGCCGGAGCGCGCTAGAGTCCGGTTCCTGAACCCGACACAAACCGGACGCTAGCGCGTTCCGGCTGATGAACAGCGTTTTATTGTCAGCCTGCTAGTTGGCCGCCACGCTGACTGCTCGATCGCTATTGAGCGTCAGCAATAACCGGCCATTGAGCTTATAGGCTCCTTGAATCAAATCACGAGTCGGGCCACGAAGAGTCTCCGGAGCACGCTCATAGTGATCGGCATCGACTTCGACCACGTCGCCGATCTCATCGACCAACAGACTGACCGGCCCGTCATCTGTGCGTATCACGACATTCATTGGCAGTTGGTCTGCCGGAAGTGCAGGCAAATCCAACCGCCGCCGCATATCGATGGCCGTCACAATCTGCCCACGCAGATTGATCAGTCCTCGGACGACCGGTGGTGCCAACGGCACGCGAGTCATTTCCTGGTAGCGAATGACTTCCTGGACTTTCTGAACATCGACTCCGAAGTACAGGTCGGCCAAAAAGAACGTACAAAGCTGACGGGCTGCGGACATGTGTGCGATTCCTGATTTAGTGCGGGCGATGCCCGTAATTCATTCGGTAGCCAAGCTCGCCAGAGGTTGGGATGTTGCCACGTGTTGCCCCCAATCTCTGGCGAGATTGGCTGCGACGCTCTTCAGACCGCCAACGCCGTCGGCGGTGGTGCGAAGAAGTCTTGATCGGTCGACAAAATTAAATTGTGAATATCCAGCAAGTCAGTCACTCGGCTCTGAATGACCGCCGAGCCCAACACTCCCATCCGTTTTCCGGCGTGCTGCATCGTGAGCGTTGTTTCGACAATGTCGAGGATGCGGTCCACGACCAGGCCGACACTGCGACCGTTCTCCGAATACACGACCACTTGCAACGTGGTCGCGCCGTCGGCTCGGACTGACCCCGAGCCCAGCACATCGCCCAGATGGATCAGCGGCATGATCTGCCCACCGTATTGCACCACTTGCTGGCCGTCCGCCCGTTCGACGGAACTGATCGAGATTTCTTCCAGACGCGCCACGAGCGACAACGGCATCGCCATCCGCCGCTCTTCGCCCATACCCAGCAGCAACAGCGTATGTTTCTGCTCGCCACACGCCTGTTCCTTGACGGTCTGCTGAGCCTTGTTTCGGTCGCGAGCTTCGGAGACGACTCCCGCTCGTTTGGCGATGCCCGTCACATCCAGAATCAGTGCCACGGCGCCATCCCCCATAATCGTCACGCCGGCATAGGTCGAGATCGCCTTGAGATGCTGACTGAGCGGCTTGACGACGATTTCCTGAGTGTCGTTGATTTGATTGACCACCAATCCAAATTGCCGACCCTCGGCACTCAGCACGACGATGTTGACCTCCGAATCCTGCCTCAACTCGGCCGCGCTGCGAGCCGGTCGCAATTGCAGTTGCTCGTCGAGGAACAGCAGCGGCAGCAAATTGCCACGCAAGCGATAGACCGGCACGTTATGAATGTGCTCGATCTCACTCTGCACCCGCTCCCCTTCCAGTCGGACCAGTTCGACGAGATTGTTCTGCGGAATCGCATAGCGGTCCTCGCCACAACCGACCATCAACGCCGGCACGATCGCCAGGGTGAGCGGGATCTTGATGCGCAACGTGGTTCCTTCTCCGTACACGCTGTTGATTTCGAGCGTCCCGCCAATTTTTTCGACGTTGGTTTTGACCACGTCCATCCCGACACCCCGGCCGGAAACGTTCGTCACCGTGGCCGCCGTCGAGAATCCCGGCAGCAGGATCAGGTTCATCAGCTCGCGTTCGGACATTGCCGCCGCCTGATCCGGCGAGATGAGTCCCTGGCTAAGGGCCTTCTCTTTGACTCGCGCCAGATTGATTCCGCCGCCGTCATCGCAGATCTCGATGTTGACCTGCCCGCCCTCGTGGAAGGCTCGCAACAGCAATGTTCCCTCGGCCGGCTTCCCTTTGGCCTCGCGGACGCCCGGCGCTTCGATCCCGTGATCCACCGAGTTCCGCACGATGTGCGTCAGCGGATCGCGAATCGCCTCGAGGATCGTCTTGTCGAGTTCCGTCTCGGCCCCCTCCATCTTGATCTGCACCTTCTTTCCGCAGGTCATCGAGAGATCGCGCACGACACGCGGCAGCTTGGCCCACGCATTCTGAATCGGCTGCATCCGCGTCTTCATCACCCCTTCTTGCAGCTCGGAGGTGATGAGATTCAACCGCTGCGAAGCGGTGATCAACGATGCGTCTTCGGTCGAACGGCTGTATTGCAGAATCTGATTGCGAACCAGCACCAGTTCGCCGACCAGGTTCATCAGCTTGTCGAGCAACGCGACATCGAGTCGCACCGTCGTTTCAGCAACGGCCTGGCCCTTGTCAGTCGGTTCAGACAGAGACGCCGGTTCAGAGATGCTGCTCGCACGGGCGGTGGCGTTGTGATTCTGAGTCGTCATCGACTTCTCGGCGGGCGGGAGACTGGCGGCCGTCACCAATGGTTCGACATGGATCGGAGCCGCAATCGCGGCCTGAGTTGTCATGGCGATCGACGTGACGGTTGCGGTTTCAATCGCCGGAGCAACGGTCTGCTTCGAGGAACGCTTCGGTGACTTCGTGGCCTGTGACTTGGCAGCCGGTTTGGCTTTGGCGACTGTCGGTTTCCTGGATTTCTTTGAAGATGCCTTTGAACTCGAAGCCGTACTCGGCGTCTCCGTCAGTTCGACAACCATCGCATCGAGATCATCGACGGTCGCCTCGACACGCTCTTTCACACCCGACGAATCGAAATCGAAGTTCGCACCCGACGTGGCGTGTTCGGCGACAGCCACCACAGCCACCACAGCCACGGGCTGCGGAACCTGACCGAGGCGCAATTGATCGAGCACCTCGACGAGCGACTCGTAGTGGTTCTCTCCCTCGGTCTTGGTTTGGGTGATGTTCGTCAGCATCGTGCGAACGGCATCCACCATCGCCAGCAGGCCGGTGGTGATGGCACCGTCGAGCCGCAATTCTCCATCGCGCAGCCGGACCAGCAGGCTTTCGCCGACATGGGCGACGTGTTCCAAGATGGGAAAGCCCAGAAAGCCGCACGTCCCCTTGATTGTGTGAATCGTGCGAAAGACGCTCGACAGCCGTTTGCGGTCGTCGGGAGCATCCTCGAGGGCCAAGAGATCACGATCGAGCTGGTCGAGGTTCTCGTAACTTTCGACGAGAAATTCCTTGATGATTTCTTCAAGTTCATCCATTCGGTGGCCAACCTTTCGCCAGACTTCCCGTGATGCCAGGCTTTATTGAGAGGAGTCAACACCGCGCGGGAGGCGGCTCAGAAAACGTCGCAAGAGACGTATCGAGGGGGACAGATGACACCTTGCGTGACTCGACGTTGACTTTTGGCAACATCGGGCAAAAGGCGTTGTCTTTTCGCATCATCCCGGTCATGGCTGGTCGCAACGATAACAGGGGGCGCGACCACAGCGCCGCCGGATCGCCCGGGCTGCCACATCTCACAAGGCCATGAATGAGACCTCTGAGCGGACGGCGTCAGCCCCCTGGTTCTTGGGCGTCAGCCCGCTTTCAAAGAACCGGGGGCTGACGCCCAATGGCACTGACTTTAGTAGCGGTACGGCGCGAGCCGTCCGGTTAAAGCGAGAGCAAACTCGACAAAACCGGGCGGCTTGCGCCGTACCGCTACTCGATCGGTTCTAAAGTATGTGCCATTGGGCTGACGCCGCCCCGCTCAGAAACCGCTCACTCTCTGCCGCGTGAGGAATCCGCGAGTGTGAACGCCCGACTCGTCGATTTTTTCAATCGACGCGCATCAGCACGAACTTCAAATAGCGGTACTCGGGTAACACGAGCGGCGTGGGGTGGTCGGCCGGTTGGCTGTGAATGCCGAGAACTGTGGCGCGGCGGCGCGCTTCCGACACGCCCTCTTCACAGATCGTCAGGAACGCTTCGAGATGGATGTGACTCGAACAGGACGCCGCAGCCAACAGACCTCCCTTTGAAGTGACGCGCGCTCCGGCCGCGATCAGCGTTTGGTAGGCGGTTGTGGCTTTCGGGATCGACTCCTGATTCGGAGCGAACGATGGCGGATCGACAACGACGATGTCCCAGCGTCTCCGCTCGCGAGCGGCTTCGTCCAAGAACACGAACGCGTCGGCAGCGAGGGCCTCGTGTAAGGACTCGGGCAAACCGTTCAGCCGCCAGTGATCGACGGCCGCGTCGATGGCGGGCTTGGCGAGATCGACGGTCGTCACTTGCGTCGCGCCACCACAACCGGCGGCCACCGAGAAGCCACCCGTGTACGCAAACAGGTTCAACACCGAACGGCCTCGCGCCAGATGGCGAACCGTGTGGCGGTTCTCACGCTGATCGAGAAAGAAGCCGGTCTTTTGTCCCTTAACGAGATCGGCCGTGAACTTCAATCCATGTTCGACAAACGGGACCGGCTGCTGCGGGATCGAACCGACTAAGACCCGGCCCTCGGTTCCGCGTTCCTTCCGCCGCTCGTAGACACAGGTCAGTGACGAGGACTCGGCCAGCCAGCCGGCGATCTCGGGCGCGTTCCAAAATCCACACGGCCCCGCGCCGTCGAGCTTCATCACGGCGGCACTTCCATAGACATCGACGACCAGTCCCGGAGTGCCGTCCCCTTCACCGTTGAGCAACCGATAGCCCGTGGTCTGTGTGCCCGCAGCCTGCTCGTCGAACAAGCTGGCTCGGAGCGCGAGCGCATCGCGCAACCGACGCTCGGCCCAACGATCATCCAACTTTGACAAGCCGGTCGCATCGCAGACCCGGAACGCCAGCGGAGACGCCGGATCGTAAAACCCGATCGCCACCGGCTGCCCCTTCTTGTTGTCGAGCAACACGGCGGGAGTCCCGCTATTGGCACGAGGCAGATCGCGCAGGGCATCGGCGTAAACCCACGGATGCCCACGTTTGATCGTTCGCGCCAGATCACGATTGAGCCGCAACACGAGAGGCGATTCGGACGAAGCAATGAGCGGCATGATTCTCGTATTTGAAGACTGTGTTTGAGGGCTGGTGTACGGACGCTGAATACGGCACGCGGTCGAAACGGACACTCACCCGCAGCGGGCCTCCGTGACTTGTCCAAGAATGACTCCGCCGTTTGTTGCCTTTCGCTCCGCGACAGGGCGTTCTTTCGTGGAGCGAAAGACGACATTTGTTGGAAGGGTACTCAGTGACAACAGCGTCCGTTTCGCCCGCGTGAAGGAGAACCGTAACGTGACCGAGCGCGAACTCTATCTGTCGCCTCCACAGAATGCACACGGGCCCCACAGCCTTCTCTGCCTCAACTCGTTCTCCTCAAACTTGGAACATGTGAAAAACCAGTTGTTTCGCGAGTGAACCTACACTCCGTAGCCTTCATCGCTCCGCGTGAAGAAAGCCGTTTGCGAGTTAGCACCGATTGTTCAAACGAGGCCTCCTCGATATCGGCTGACTTCACGCGGAGTGATGAAGGCTACTGAGGAACAGAGAAGACGCGTTGAGAGAATTTGAAACCGCTACTAGTACAGATGAGGTTGCGGTGACGGCGCAGGGCGGCATACAACGCGATCTCGCCGATGATGCACCTCAATTCACATTGAAACGCATGCGGCGAAACTCGCAAATCACTCACGCCGCCTTCGCCCCCGACTGCCACCACGGCGATCATTCTCGGGCGAAGGGACTCCACGAAGCTTGCCATGTTCGATCGTTTCAAATCGTGGTTCGGGTTCGGATCGCTCACCGACGAGCAGTTTGAGCGGCAGCGCGAGGAGCTGCTGAAGAAGACTCCCGTTCCGGTCATCTGGTTGTTTGGAAAGACCGGCAGCGGGAAGTCGTCGATCGTGAGATACCTCACCGGCGCCACGGCCGCTGAGATCGGCAACGGCTTCCGGCCTCAGACCAAGTCTTCGTCGCAATACGACTTCCCGACGAGCGACCAGCCCATCGTGAAGTTCCTCGACACGCGCGGCTTGGGTGAGGTCGGGTACGACGCGGCGGAAGACCTCGCGGCGTTTGATGCCCAGACGCATGTGATCGTTGTCGTGGCGCGGGTCATGGACCACGCGCTGGTCGAATTGATTGAGCCACTCAAGCAACTGCGAGCTGCTCGACCAACACGACCGGTGGTGCTCGCATTGACATGCCTCCACGAAGCCTATCCGTTCGAGCAGCATCCCGATCCGGACCCGTTTGGAAATGGTCGAGAGTCGAAGATGGATGGTCTCAGGCATGAGGAAGAAACAGAAGCTCCGCCGTCTTCGACCCTCAACTCTCAACCCTCGACCCTCAATCCCAACTTGCAACGCTCGCTTGCCGAGCAGCAACAGCGGTTCAGTGGTCTCGTCGATCGGATCGTTCCCATCGACTTGACCAAGCCCGAGGAAGGGTTCGCTCAGCCTGAGTTCGGTGGACGGCGGTTAGAAGACGCGTTGATCGAAGTCCTGCCTGCTGCGTGCCGGCAGGCGCTGTTGCATCTGGATGACGTGCGAAAATCGCTCGCCGATCTCACCGCGCGACAGGCGTTGCCGACGATCATCAAGTACAGCAGTCTCGCAGCCACGGCCGCGGCGACTCCCTTGCCGCTGGTCGATATCCCCGCCGTGATGGCTCTGCAAACGAGACTGATCTACGTGCTGGCCGACTTGTACGACCAGAAGATGAACATCGAGTTGTTGACGAAGATGGCGGGCGCGGCGGCCGGTCAGTTGGCGTTGCGGTTCGCGGTGAAGGCCCCACTCAAACTGATCCCGATTCTCGGCCAAACGGCCAACGCCGCGATGGCATTCGCTTACACTTTTTCACTTGGCAAAGCCTGCTGCTGGTACTTTGGGGAAGTCCGCCGCGGCCATGTTCCGTCTCCGGAAGACCTCAACAAAGTTTGGGGCGAACAACTCGAACAAGCGGTCGCCGTGTGGCGCAAACGCCGCGAATGACTCTGGCCGTCTCCTCACCACGGAGACCCGCCAAACTCTCCGTCTGGGAGCGGGGGCATCAGGCGACCGACAAGAAATGATTGACCCGAAGACACCAACTCGAAGTGTGAACGAGGGCGAAGTCTCTCGACGCCCTCGTTCACACTTCGGGTTGGTGTGGGCAGACATCACTTCCCCTACTCCTCAGTGTCAGGCCACCCAACGAGGCATCTTTCGCCACGCATCCTTCAAGCGCCGATGGGCTTCCTTGTAGGGAGCATAGTACGCCGACACGAGCTTCCAGAACCGTTTGGAATGGTTCATGTGGCGGACGTGGCACAGCTCGTGGATCAGGATGTAGCGGACCAAGTCCGGTTCCACGAACAGCAGCTTGACGTTCAGACTGATCGTGCCGAGCGACGAGCAGCTTCCCCAACGTGTCTTCTGTTTTCGCAGTGCCATCCGCGCGTATGGGATCCCCGTTTCACGACTAGCCGCCGCCAACAATGGCGTGAGGATGTCGTGGGCCTGACGCAGCAACCAGCGTTGCAGGGCCGAGTCGCACAGGTCGATGTTCTCGACATCCCCGCGCAGTTGCAGGCGATCGGAAGCTAACTCGACGATGCTCAGCGAACGCGCCGTCGTTGGAACGAGTTCGATGTTCCAGACACGGCCGACGCTCGGTAGCGCGATTTGCGTGGGGACAGTTCGCGCGGCGTGAGCCGCCTGTTTCGAGCGAACTTCATCGACACGACGCAGTGCGTGATCGACCCAAGCTTGGTTGGTCTGCAACAACTCGGGAATGCGCCGCCGGTCGTACCCGCGTGGGACGACGACTTCGAGTCCCTTGTCGAGCGTCACACGAAACCGCAAATATCGCGCGCGGGCACTCTCGCGGATGCTGTACGGAAACGGCGGGTTCGACATGAGCGACACTCCACGAATTCAGAGGCGGTCGCGTTCTAGTCCAAAGCCCCCGCTGCGCGAAGTGCGGGTCATCGGCAGACATGGCGTGTGCGAATTGATGACGAGTTGATTCAAATCGACGACGGCTTCGTTCGGCAATTAACCAGACTTGTCGTACCGAAAATCAAAGCCTGACGCGCCAGCGAAGCTGGAAGTGGCTCTCTCCTGCGCTGGCGCGTCAGACTTCGATGCGTCAGCTTCTTCGTGTACAGGCAAGGTTCGCCGACGATTGGCACGCGTGCTGCGATAGACCACTCCCGTCAGCCCGAGGAAGAATCGAGGGCGTTCCCCAAACAGAAAGTGGAGGGCATCATGTTGCGAAGCACGTTGTTGAGTTCGGTGGCACTGTTCGGATGGTTGGGTCTCGCTGCCGGATCAGCCTCGGCGTACGACCACCACGGCGGACATCATCATTCCGCCCATCATCATCATCATTCCCACTCGGGACACTCGCACGTCCAAGTCTATCGACAGCCCGTGGTCGTGGTTCAGCGCTACAGCTACCCCGTGTCGAGTTGCCAGCATCAGGGCTACTCCGGCGCGGCGTATGGCGGATACGGTGGCTACAGCGGCTCGGCGTATCGTGGATCCGGCGGTGGCTATGGATCGCCTTATGG